>Ga0315914_1008316_pt1 | contig 13915 bp, 9 predicted proteins | sample MpolenodulesMG_FD_203920 | JGI IMG/M metagenome (GOLD analysis project Ga0315914, IMG submission 203920) | Medicago polymorpha root nodule microbial communities from Los Angeles, California, United States - elongated nodules | ecosystem: Host-associated > Plants > Roots > Nodule | place: USA...
TCTGAACTCACTCAGACTCTGAACTACTTCAGACTCTGAACCTGAGGACAGTTATCTAGAACGTAAAAGAAGAAGTTTCCAAAAACACAATTCAACCCCCCCTTCTTGTGGTTTTTCTCACCTTCAAATATATCCATGGAGCGGCAAGAAGAAGATCTACTTTTTGTTGTAAATGTTTTTCTACAAGCGATAGTTCATGTGACTCATGGTTAATTGATAGCGGCTGCACAAATCATATGACCAATGATCATAAGCTCTTTAAAGAGCTTGACAAAACCGTTGTTTCTAAAGTTAAAATTAGAAATGGTGATTTCATCTCAGTCAAGGGAAAATGGGAGGTTGCTATTGAAAGTTTATGTGGTATGAAATATATTTATAATGTTTTATTTGTGCCTGACATTGATCAAAACTTGCTTTATGTCCTACAACTTGTTTAAACGGACTTCAAAGTCATATTTGAAGACAATGTGTGCTTGATCAAAAATGTTAAAGGCAAAGATGTATTTAAGATTAAAATGAGAGCTAAAAGTTATGCTCTAAATCGCCCAATAAAGAAGGCGCTGCTAGAAAGTTATGAATATTCAGATATGACATAGAGGATGTTCCAATTAGAAGAAGCAATGAGATCTTGGTGAAAGAGTTCAAAGTTGATGATCAATGGGTTGATGTGTTAACAAAGGCTTTACCAAAAAGAAAGATTTGAAATATTAAAAGACAAGTCGAGACTTTGCAGCTACTAAGGCAAGGAGGAGATTTGTAGAAATTTCCTTAGTATTCTTTAGTATTTTCAGTTATGATATTATTAAGTTTTTTTAAGAGACATTAGTGAGTTGTTTTTAATTTATGTTTTGTTTTATAGACCAGTGAAGTGTTTGTAATGGACATCTTGATGTTATAGCATATTTATGTCTTCCAATATATCATTTCCATAATACTCTTTCTCTCATTTCCCTGTAAACTAACAAAAAACTACATGCTCAACAGCTGAGCAGCATCAGGTGCAGGCACAACAAGTGGAGGAACATCATCCACTTGGTCATCGCCGGAAGGAATATTAACTAAAGGTGGGGGATCCTCGGATTTTACTTGTCGTAATCATTCAAAACATGAGGTGAAACAATCGGTAAACTAATATCAGGTCCAATGTAAGGTGAGGGATCCTCAATGGGAGCATCCATAACTGAACAGTGCATAAACAAAGTCAGGAAAATTGAACAGTTTATGTATTGTCATATTTCAGATTTGTATAATTTGAACCAAATTCTTACGAGTTTGGATTGTATAGTCCGAACAAAGCCAGTACAATGAGGTGGTGTTATGAAAAGGAAAACCCTATAAAATCAAATGAGGAAGGTTTTATACGAACAGTACATTTGCATTTGAACAAAAATTAAGTGTAAAATACCTCTTGATGTCTTGATTTCCACTTCAAATCACATTTTCACCCAAAATGGTGCTGCTGGAGGTATAAGGAGTATTTGGTGAAAAATGTGGAGAACTTCTGTCAAGATATGGGCAAACCTATATATAGGGAGGTTTTCGATTATATTACCTCCTTCACGTTCGGTTTTTATAATTTGAACTGTATCTTACATACATTTGGATTCATGACGAATCTGAGAGCAATTTGGCAAATACAATCGGAAAGGCGGTTCGAATTGTATTTGCCAAGCAAAGGGTAATTTTATAAAGAAATAAAAGTAGGGTGAGTGAGTAACGCATAGGATGGAAAAAGTAATAGTCAATAAAAAATGGGTGTCTAAATTCCCCAAATCCTTTGTTTCCCATATCCAAAAAGACATGGAAAACTACTCTTCTCCCAAATTGTTTTGCTCATTCCCACTGATGACTGTGCATCAACACTAGTTTTTAGTCATGTTTATGTCTTTATTATGGCATTTAGAGAGTCAACTGCTTTTAATTCATGGTGAAATCAGATCAAAACAGGAATAAAAGCTCAAGAGTAGAAACTGATGAAAAGAGAGAAAATTCCTAAGAGTGAAGCATCGTGCCACTTTGAGGACAGAATGTGGCACGAGATGTGAACGTGGGACAAAGGATTTGCTACTAGAAACATCGTGGCACAAAGGTTTGTGTAACGTGCCACAATGCTAGGTTTTGTCTGCTGGCACGTAGGATTAATGAAGCCATCATGCTAGGATTGGATCGTAATGTGGCACGATGGCGGGCTTTCTGAAACCCTAAAATTCTTTCTATATAAAGCCAATTGTGGCCTAGGATTAGGGTACTGATTATTATTGCGATTTTGAGCATAGAAGACACCAGGAGACCGAAGAACTAGCCCTGAATCTCATATCAACTCATCGTTTATTATTGCGATTTCTGTATGTTTCCTATTGTTTATGCTTATAATTTTTTAGTTATGAGTAGCTAAGCTCTTAGTTTGATTGAGCCATGATGAACGTATTGTAATATGTGAACAAAGTTGTTGAACTCTCTTATTATCAATGTTATTCAGTCTTTATTCATAATTATTTGTGTTCACTGCTTTTAGTATGATTGTTTGCATGACTATGAACCCTAGCTTCTTTCAATCATGTTAATGAAGGGATTTTTAAGAGGGATTTTCAAAAAATTTAATCCTCTTTGCGGAAGAAATCTCATGAGACCGGATCTTGATTAAATCATTAATCACAAATCAACGAGAAAACATTCTTAAACACTTTAAGGATTATGTGTTTACCTCTTGAAGCGTAGAACCTTTGTAGCAGAATTGTTTCTGATCACAAGCAAAGCAAAGCAGCGATGCCTCTAGTCAATCCACACGAACAAAACTTCTCTGATGACCAGTGCTAGCCAATTCCAACGAAGATTCAGAGAGATTAGGTTTAGAGAGCGGCGACTAGGTTTACTCTTGTGAATTAGGTTAACAGTTTCAACCAACAGTCAATAATGATTCAACACAAGGGTTCTATTTATAGAACCATTTGTGTGCTTAGCAAACCAAACACTTAAGTACACCGTAACTTATGATGGACCGCGTTTCTCTATTTTTCGTAAATTAAATAATAAATCATATTTAATTATTTAATTATTTAATTACTAATAAGTCCTACTTATTACTTTATAAATAAGTCTCACTTATTATTTTATAAATAAGTCTTACTTATTTATTTATGTCATCTATCTGTCCTTTGTGTGTGACCCTATAGGTTCCCGTAACATTGGCAATAATATTAAATCACATATTTAATATTATAAACAGTGAGCTGTATCTAACAACACATCACTGCTACCCAAGTGACGAGAATGTCATGCGATTTGACGAAACCTTTCTGTGATAATGATGATGTGTATAATTACCCTTTTACCCTCACGTCTATATTGAACACAAGACATAATATGTCATTCTTGTCTAGTTCAATATTGGGCTCGTAGACATTTCTCCTGTTATGTAGGAGGGGAAAATTCCATCTAGGTCACTCATGTCCCTCACCATGATTCGTGGAGTACCCATCAACCGACTTTATAGTCATCTGGTTACAGACAACGTTTGAATGGTGACAAAGCACTCAACTCCAACATCTAGGGTACATAGTGGTTTCAGGTCAAAGGGTGGAATACACCACTATCACTAAGAGAATATATTATGACATTTTTCATAACTTTTACTACGTAGTATTCTCATGGTGGGTCAATCCAATATAAATATTACTCCCAATATTTATATCTATGTGTAGACTTGATAACTCTTTATCCATGATCTATGAGATGTGATCATCAGTTTATCCACATAATAGTCTCTATGCTTTAATGATATCTCACTTCTCAATAAAGCTTGACTACGGATACTTTAAGAATAATTTTCTTATGTTTAACGGGGTCTCACAATTAAGTTATACTTACTGTTCCATTAAACAAACTAACTATTCTAGGGACTTTATTATTTTGAAACAAAACAAAATCAATAAAGAAATGCCTTATCATTTATATATTCACAATATATATTTAGATCAATATCATGATACAAAGCCAAACCCAATCAATATAGATTGGCTATTAGGGCTTACTCCAACAGTTAATTGATATTAAGAATTGAATGACTATTAACCCTAGCTTCTAATCCTGAAATAGTAATTCTGTTTAACTTTACATATGAAACTAGAGATAGGAAGTTGCGAGTTATGACTTAGGAATTAGTGTTCAAACTTAGCTTCCGCGGTTATTCAATCAGTTTAAGAGATTAAAAGGTTATAACTTAGGATAGGGTTTTGAGTCAAGAGATTGATCAAAACTATATAGTTAATTCATCATAAAGAAAGAGTAATCATTGAGAGTAAAGAGAGGAAAACGACTCACATAGAGCAATAGTCGATTCACCGGCTTAATCATTCATCTCCAATTCATCTTTCAAACAAATTTATATTTACTTTTGTTGCATTACGAATCTACTGCCTAGAGCAAACCAAGTACATTTACATATCCTAAACGATAACGGCGTTGCTATAATTGAACAAAAACGCAGTCCTTGTGGAACAATATTTATTACTACTTCGATAGTTTATGGTACACTTGCCAAAAATCTATCACCCACCTCAAACTTCCTAAAACAACTCCAACGTGAGTTAACTCATGTTCGGTAGAACCAACGTGAGTTAAGTCATGTGGCACCAATGTGAGTTAAGCCACATTGAGCCAACGTGCGTTAAGTCATGTTGACCCCTAACGTGAGTTAAATTAGGTTGGTTGTAGGTAAACTAGCAAACCACCAATTCATGATAAAGATGTTGTTTTTTAAGCCCTTAAACGTGCATTTTTTAGAATATGTTTTGTTTATTTATTCATTCACAATACCTTATGTTAATATTTTTAAAAACATTCGCTAAATTTTTTTAAAAACATTCATTTGCTTAATTTTTAAAAAGCATGATCTAAAATAAATCAAAACTTAAAAATACACAAGGATGGAAAAATTATTTAGTTTTAATTTCATATCAGTTCAAATCGGGCAATAACCAAATTTTTGTTACATTACATTACATTCTCCCTAAGGATGTTGTATCATCATCATGTTGGGTTTAAATTAAATTCATGGAAGTTTTCCGAAAATATTAACATTGAATATACTTAGTGTAAAAATTTGCTAGTCTCTTTGAAAACTCAGACGAATGAAGAGAACACATCACATGTATTCTACCGAATCAACTATATAGGTTCTTACATTGAATCTATTGAATCTCGAGCATGTTCGTTGTGAAGTTTGGCTTGAATTGTGAAGTTTTGGAGATTTTGGGGGAAAAATGAGTGTGATAATGAAAACATGATTATTAGATGTTATGAACTTATGTTTTGATTCATTTTAATGTTCCTTTTATGTATGTTAACTGTTAGTGAAGTTTGCACGATGATTTTGGGTCAATTGGGATCAAAATTGAGTTTTTGGGGTGATTTGGAGTGAGTTCCCGAGAGGGAATCCATTTAATGGGTTCCCCTGTCTTGTGCAACTCACTAGGGTAAGATCTGTGTGGCACAACGAGATGTGCTAGAACAACACGTGTTGTTCCACACATCTCGGGCCTTTGGGGTTGTTTTCGGAACTCCCCAAGTGTTCCTTTTGATGTGTTTTGATGTTGTTATAACTAATAATGCAACTAGAATATCATTTGATTTGGATTAATTTGGTTTTATGATTTAGAGGGAAAAATGCACATGAACTTAGAATTTACGAAATTTGGTTTTTATCAAACGAAATGACGAGGGTATGCCTTGTTTTCTGTAACTATGGACATAGAATAACCAAGTAGGATTGATATGATCATGAAACTTTATTTTTGTGTCAAAATAGGCAATTTTGTGAAAATAGATGAACTTTGGCAAAATGGGAAACGATGATTTAATAACTTGAAAATGGCTTTGTATTCATGATAATATGATGAAATAAGAATGAATCAATGAATGATGGGTGTATAATATGTTGCATATCATGATGTGGTTAATTGTTCGCCTATTATGTGAATTGTGCTTCGTAAAATGATGTTGTTTCCTTATGGGGTTAATTGTTGACGACGACTATGATGATGACTCTTTTTGTGGATTATGACTTGTTGATTGTATGGATGTAAATTCATGATAATGCAATGGTGAGTTTTGGTAAATATATGATATGATGATGTAAATTATATAATATAGAGTTGTGATTTGTGCATTGTCGGGTCTTTACTTTAAAGTCCATGCATTCATAGTCATGTTTCGTCTTTGGTGAAGAACGAAATCCGTAAGGGTTTACGTTAGTTGGTGAAGAACGTAATTGGTGGGGATTACGTTAGTGGATCACTTGATAACATTATCTCTCAATCCAAACTTTGGTACCACATGCATGTATAAGTGTCTAGAACATTGCATGCACATGAGATTTGTGAAACATGACATACTTGATTATGTGACTTGGTGATTACGTTCATTGGTGAATTTTGGTGAATGTTGTGATTATGTGAACTTGTACATATGGCATGGTTATGCTAGTATACTTGAGATAATATTGTTGGTGTGATGATTCATTGTTGGATGATATGATAAGAAGATATTTACTTGACCCTGAAAATGAATATGCTTGATTTGCTATGATTGAAGTTTGATAATATTCACTTGATGATAGTATTCTAGGATATTGAATATGTGTATTTAAATATATGAAAAGTGAAATCCTTAAATGCTATTCATTTGATTATATTTTATTATGTGGAATATTAATCAAAAACACATCCAATATTCATTTGATAATATTCGCTTGAAATCCTTATTATGTGGACCACATTTGAACTTCTTTATACTTTTTTTATTTATTTTCCTTTATGATTAGAATCATCCAATATTAATCATTAACTTTATATAATTATTTTGATTTGATAATTAAAAACACATCAAAAAATTTATACACAAACATTTTATATTAGGCACACTCTTTTAATATATACTAGCGAAAACACAGACACCTACGTTCCAGTTTTTCCGTTATTTTTATTGCAGTAACGCATGTAAATTATGAACAATATTTTAGATGAAATTTTGATTTGATTAAAATTGTTAAGTATAAATTGTTATAACAAACCAAAATAATTTAAATTGTAACAAACCAAAAAATCATGTTTATCTTTTTCAATAACAACAATAATTTAACAAATATAAAATATAGGAAAATTTGTTTAAAGGTATAATTGGAAGAATTATGTTTAATAGTACGACAATTGTTGTCGTGTAATGCACACGGCTTGTATTCAACAAGTCACTTTTTTCGGCTATACAAATTTATTTTAATAAAATTTCATTTCAACAAAAACTATGCTGTGTTGTGTTGTGTGTGAGTCGTGCTATGTCGTGCTCTTGATTTGTCGTGCACAATAGAAGTACTCTAATTGGAATTATAAAAAATTCAATCCAACATATATGTCCCCTTCATATATAATATTGTTCCTATTGTAGTGAGATATTTTCTATTTTATTGAGATTTGATTTTATTAATTAAAATTTAAAATAGTAATATCAAAGGATAAAATAGTAAATAAAATATTTTAAATGAAGGGTAAAACAAGTAATGTAATGTAATAAGATTATCTCCGTTTTTTAAAATAAAGATTTAATGTTTCACTATATTCCTTTTTTTTACAACAGTACTACATTTCAATTTCTTTATTATTATTATTATTATAATCAACCAATATTAATCTTTAACTTTAAATAATTATTAGGAGTTGATGAAAAAAATACTTCAAAAAATTACATCGAAGCAATAAGGAAAAGCGATATATGATGGATAAATTCAACTTTCTCGATAATATATCATGTTTTTTATTTAGTTGCAATGAAGCTTAATTATTTATTAACAACATTTTATTTCATATAGAAGAATAGCTCAAATATTAAAGCTAATCATTAATTAAGTACACAACAACAATCATGATACTTCGGCGGTGGACCGCATTCCCCTCTCGTATAGCCATTGAGTTTGCAATGATCCTTACAAGCATGAGACCCATATAGACAATCACCGATGCAGGCGATACGTACGACATTTCTACATTCAATGTTGCGTATACCTAATCAGAATAACATTATTAGTGCATTTATATATAATAAGAATACTATTAGTATGCATAGAGAAAAAACTTTCAGACTAATATGTTAATTGTCCACATACCTCCTGAAAATACAAGAAGAGAAATCAAGATTGCAATGAAAAACTTTTGATTTTGAGCCATTTCTTTGTATCTTCTTGGCATACCAATTAACAAGTTCACCCTGTTTGTGTGAATATATATATGTGTGTATGCACAATATAAATTTTCTCAAAAAGCATGCTAATTAATAATAATAAAGTTTTTCAAAATGTAAGAGATAAACAATAATAAAAATAAGGATTTTGTCAAAGATATAAAGATATTTATGTCACTTTGCAATCTCATCTCATAAACAATAACAATTGTAATGTTGTCTTGCCTCAAAAATAAATAATAGATATTTTATTTTGAAGACATGTGTTGTTGGGTTTGTAGACATGTGTTGGGTACATTTTGTTAAAACAAATAGTTCTAGCAAGATGTCAGACAAGATGTCTTAACATGTTGGTACGACATCATAACGTGCCTTGTTCTGCTTTCTTGGAGATCAAGTTAAAACGTGAAGATTCCTGAATAATCTCTGAAGATTTATTTCGCATGAAGAATTATCAATGAAGCGTGTTTATAGAAGTAGGAATAGGCGGTTTATACTTAGCCTAGTCCATAAGAATGTTGTTGCAACATTTAAGGAAACATCTGATCTGCTTCAGAATATTTGTGCTGAAATCTCGTGATCCAGTTGATGATTAGCCGGATTTCTACATCAAGACTAAAGACCTAATTGATCACTAAATCCGTCGTTTACAAAAGAATCATTTAGGGTTTTAGTCTATTCTTTGTTATTTGTGAGCCACTCTTGCATAATGTTGATGTATAGAGCTGGACTTTGTAGTTGAGTTGTAATTCTTATAGATCATTCAAAGCTTGTAAGTACAAGTTGATTCTTATGATTATGATAGTGTCTCCATTTTTGTTATTACTATAAGGACGACCAATGGATCTGTGATTAAAAGGAAGTGGCGGAGGTTCTCATATCCAGGACTATGGAGAGTCTTAGGTAGAAATTGCACGGGTACTGATTAAGTGAGAAGCTAGTAGACCGAGGGTTTTTATGTATGCTTTAAATTGATATTACTTAGTGAATTTCCTTCCTGGCTTGGTAGCCCCCAAACGTAGGTGAAGTTGCACCGAATTGGGTTAACAAACAACTTGTGTTCTTTACTTATTGTCTTTTTATAATTGTTTTTTAATTGTGGTATAACTAAGTCTTGACATCCTTCTTGACATTATACTTGTCTCAACATCGTGTATAACATCTTTACTGCGTGCCAGAATTTCAATTGGTATGAGAGCAGTCACCATTTTCTGTTTTCTAGGTCAGCTCTATGGAATATATTTTCTGGTACTATGATAAGGGAAGGAGGACAAGTTAACAGATCACCTATTATGGATGGATCCAATTACGATTATTATAAAGTACTATAGAAATATGCTCTATATTTCATTGATGTATAACACAGTACATAGGAGGTATTTATAGAATAGGCAGAGTGCTAGTCTTGGCAGAAAATAGGAGAAATTATTTTGTCTATAAATGCTACTAATTCTCCCGTTAAATTCTAATTTTAATACAGCTAATTACAATTAATTAGTATTTGCAATCTGTAATAATAAGTCAAACAAGACATAATCTGATTGATTTTGTGCTAATATTCAACACTCCCCTTCAAGTTGGCATGAATATGTCATTCATAGCAAGCTTGCACGCCATGTCATCGAACTGTCTCTTGGGTAGGCTTTTTGTGAGGACATCTTCTACTTGGCTTTTGGTAGGTATATAGGACATACAAATCTCACCACTGTCAATTTTTTCTTTAATAAAGTGCTTGTCCACTTCAACATGTTTCGTTCTATCATGTAGAACAGGGTTATGAGCAATAGAAATAACTGCCTTATTATCGCAATAAACTTTCATTGGAGTTGGGCCTGCAATCTTCAATTCTTGCATGAATTTTTTGATCCATAGTACTTCATAAAAACCATGAGCCACTGATCGGAATTCAGCCTCTGCACTGCTCCTGGCTACAACATTTTGTTTTTTTCTTCTCCATGTAACTAAGTTTCAACCAACAAAGGTACAATATCCAGATGTAGACCTCCAATCATTTATATTACCTGCCCAGTCAGCATCTGTATAGGCTTCAACCTGTATACGCCTTTTTTTCTGAACATTAACCCTTTTCATGGAGTTCCCTTTAAATATCTCAATATTCTGAAAACAGCTTCAAAGTGGGTTGGCCCTGGTGCATGCATAAATTGGCTTATTATGTTCACTACAAATGCTCTATCAGGCCTTGCATGTGATAGATAAATTATCCTACCAACCAACTGTTGATAGCGTTCTTTATCTATTATTTCATCTTCATCGGTTGATTTTAGTTTCACATTAGGATCCATTGGTGTTTTTGCTGCCTTACACCCCCGTCATCCCTGTTTTTGTGAGTAAACTTCCGCTGGTTGAGGAAAATTCCTTCTCTCGATCTTGCAGCCTCAAGTCTTATCTTTAGATCACTAATCTCTCCAATATCATCTTGATGTGTAAAATCCGCAAATGCACGGTTTTATCAAGGTAGTAAAAAGTATCGTTCCAACAGGGAGTTGTGTAAATTGATTCTCTTTTTAATGATGATTAGCTGAAAGATTAGGGTTTTAAAAGTTGGGATTTTGATTGATTGAAAATTAATATTAAAATGCGCCTCAGGATTATTGGTTCATCATAATGACAAATCTTTCTAAATCCAAACCTAATTCCAAATCTTATGTTAGATCTATTTCTAAAGACCGGTTTCTCTAAAGCATATCAAGGTTTCTCTCGAAATCAATGAGTGTGTTTGAACAACAACCACGCCTATTCTCATTGATGATTGTTGTTGAAACCCATTAAGAACGAAACTTTAAGGTCTCAAGGTTTTCTAGACTATTCTCATATTTCAAAAACCTTGTCTAATCTCACATGTCCAATACTAACCTTCTTCTTTCGATATTTCGATTAGTATTTGAAATAAGAATTAAGAACGGTGAAATTAGATTAGAAAAATTAATTTAAATAAAATTAGGGTTTTAGGCTTGGTTTGATAGGATTAGGTCATTAGACTCATCCAAAAATCCCAAGACAAAGAAGTCTACTCACTCATGTTCATCGTAGACATAGAGATTAAGGAGAAGAATATGAAAGTAAATAGCTAAAAGTAAAGAACAAGAATAATAAAAAGCAAGAAAAGTAAGAAAAGTAAGAACTTTTATTCAAAGACATAGTTGTCACATAGAATTCCCAAGAGCAAAAGATTAATAATATGTCTTGTGGTTGCTCTATTTATAGCCTAAAAGCTAACTTAAGCCCTAAGAAAAGGCATAGACATTACATAGCAAGCAACCCATGGGCTTTTAGGTCTAAAAATAACAAACATAGAAGCCTAGAACTTTGGCACGATCGTGCTCAGCTTGGCACGGATCGTGCCTGTCTTCAGAACAAAACATCAAAAAGAGAGATGGGCGTCGCGCACGGCTGTGTGCCTGCAGGCACGAACCATGTCTGTCATCCTGGAATTTGCACGTTTGCACAACAATGGGTGCACAATCTGGTTCTTGTCAGGCACGACCGTGCCTGATATTTTTGCATAAGACTTTCATATTTTTGGCTTCAATCAGCTCCAAATCATGCTCTGGATCCTTCCTTTCCATAACCATGCTCCAAAACCCTTTTTGTTTCTCCAAGACTTCATCATATTTGTTCCTGAAATTAAATAACAACAAATTGAAGTACCAAAGTTCTAAAAAGTAATTAAAAACAAATAAAATCTTCATAAAATAAACACTTAAAAGCACTAAATTATTTACTAATCAAACTCCCCCATACTTGAATCTTTGCTTGTCCTCAAGCAAAAGGCTTAAACATTAGCAGCATTAACAAAATTAACACATAACAACACAATTTAAAACTTTTGTCTCCTCCAAAGCTTTGTTTTCAACGTACACTAATCACAACTTCAAATATTTCTCATGAACCTATTCAATCCAACAACAAGTTTCAAGTGAGTGTGTGTGTGTGGTCCAACTTTTTCTTACGTCTGTGTAAGAGATATTATGAGGAAACATGTTCTAACCTTAACACTAAACCAACCAAGAAATTTTTTTTCTTCATTTCTGTTTGCCTGTGATTTTGGAAAACGGGGGCTAGTTCTGATTATTACAAGCGAGACCGAACTAGAAATCTCAAGACCATTGTGCAAACGTTTTTGGTATGAAAAGAGTTTGAAAAAAAGGCCACGAAGTGCACTCAGGTTGCTTAGAGAGCAGGTCGGGTTTGATGTAAAAAGGCACTGTGTCTTGACAGGTTTCAGAATGCGATTAAAAGCTTAACATAAAGCAAATAAAAGAAAGATAAAAGTAAATTTACGCACATAAACTCAAGGAAAAGGTAAAATGCAATGCATTAAAATAAAAGGGGTGGTCTACAAATCATTTTACATACCTTATGTATAACTCGTTTCCCTAGACGCCGGTAGTTTGAGTGTTGTAGAATTCTGTATATGATTTGTGACCCTATTTCCGACTTGGAAACTATTATTTATACTAAAAATGTAGATGGCGAACCACTAACTCCATGATCAGCACTTCTCCCATCTTGAACAACCACTTGCCCCACGTTTTCCACTAAAGGAAACCGCTTCATTGCTTGAAACCGTGCTTCCCACCCTTTTTCTTGATGCTTTGTCGAAGCTTCTTTAATTTTTATTTCGAAAAGCTCTTCGATTCCTGCAAAAACAATGGTCACAACATATGTCGACCATATTAAATGAGCCTGTGAAATTTAAAGGCTAACAAATGCCCCCCAAAAATGCCATTTTCGACGACATAACTCTCATCAATGAGGAGAACATTGGCATTTTTAAAAGTGCTTTTTCTCGGGCCATTTTGATACCATGGTTTCATCCCACTCATTTCTTTCCAAACATGATCTTTTTAGTTTCCCTCTTTTTGATCATCTTAACTTCTGAGTGGGCCACGTGTTTCCCCTTGGAAACCGCTTAAAATTTATTTATGACTCTAAAAGCGCCATTTGTCATTCATCTAACTTCTCAAGTGCAAGCTTTCGCACTTCCCCATGCCTACCATCATTGCAACTTTCTTTGTAAGATTTGTCTAAGATCTTATGTCTTCCAAGACAATCAATCGTCCACCATTTCAAAGGTCTTACCAAACCTTCTCTTGTTATCCATCTTCCCTTCTTTTACAAGGAGAACAAGGAAAAACACCCATTTGCTATCATGGAGCTTTTTCCCCTAGAACTCCAACTCTTCATTTCTAAAAAGATCGTAGCTTCAAGCATGAGAGGGTTGATATCTTACAGTGCATCAGCGCCGCTTCACCTGGCAACTTTCTGAGGATGTTGAGGTGCTCATAGATGTATCTGATGAATGTGTACAACTTCTCACTATTCCTTCACCCACCACCAGACAAAGGCGGCTCATGCAACAACTCACTTTGAGTGGTCACACACTTTATTGCGTTGCCCGGGATGCTGATGAGCAAAACCGCAAGTGTACGGTTCTGCCGAAGTAGTAAAAAGAGAGTATCGTTCCAACAGGGAGTTGTTCAATTTGATTGACTTTTAAAAGATGATTAGAAGAGAATTTTGATTATAAAGATTGGGTTTTAAAGGTTTTAAAACAATAATAATAAAAGGCGCCTTGGGATTATTGGTTCATCATAACAACGAATCTTTCACAAACAAACCTTAAACCATGACTTTATATTCGACCTACTTTCTAAAGACAAGT
>Ga0315914_1008317_pt1 | contig 13915 bp, 5 predicted proteins | sample MpolenodulesMG_FD_203920 | JGI IMG/M metagenome (GOLD analysis project Ga0315914, IMG submission 203920) | Medicago polymorpha root nodule microbial communities from Los Angeles, California, United States - elongated nodules | ecosystem: Host-associated > Plants > Roots > Nodule | place: USA...
ATTTGATGCACAATTAAGGGTGAACATTTTTTGTATATGAATAAATGTGATGTCATTTGATATTTGATTTAATTTTTTGGATATTGTCTATTGCATGGTCTTTATGCTGGACTATTTATTTTTGTATATAAGGTATGTATAATATTTTGGTAGGCTGCTAGCGTGGTATATACACGCTTGCATTTAGTGTATGTTTGTGTTCAATTGTCCAAACCAACTTTTCCAAAAAAAATGTCCAAACCAAACATAATTAACAAGCGTAGGTAAATTGTGTCTATTTATAAATAATTATAAAAATCCCTCGATATGATTTTTATAGTTGTCCATAATTTCTCTTCAAACGTTTTTCACTTTTGCTATTATTTTTTTTCTTTTCATAATGTTTGTTTGAATTGGTTTATTTTTTAGCTTATGAAAAACAACTTAAGAAAAAAAAAGACTTTTATGTTAATTTATATGTTCTAACTTTTTTTTAAATAAAGCCAAAGAAAGCAATAAAAGATCAGAAGAGGGTCAGTTCTTACCAAGTGTATATTTTTACATGGTAAGTAGTATGGTGCAATTTCATGAGTTACATTAAAATGATTGATGATATTGACAACTGATGAAGATGATAAAAATGAAACTCGATTGATAATCACAAAGATGGGCATATTTGTTCTCGAGGGTAAGGTGATAACAGGAGACAACATTGGTGAAAAGGTCTAAATACCTAGATTATCATTGAGTCCTTCTGATTCGAGAATTCTTTTTAAATTTCAACGTCGACAGTTCGCTATATTTGTATCTTTTGCAATGACCATTAATAAAAGTCAAGGGCAGTCCCTAAAAGAAGTTGGCATATACCTTCCTTAGTGAGTGTTTTCACATGATCAGTTGTATGTTGCAATATTGAGAGTTACATCAAAAAATGGTTTGAAAATTATGTTGACCGATGAATATCGCAACTACATTAATGACTATAAATGTGGTGCATAGAGAGATTTTTTAAAACGTGTAAAACCTGAATTATAAAATCAAATCATTTGATGTTGAATATTGCATTGTAAGAAATGTTTGTAAATGTATATGACCCGTGCGGCAGCACGGGTGAACGATCTAGTTATTTATAATGCAGCATCTTTAGTAGTTTTTATAAATGTTCTATAGTTTTGGCGTATAATAGTAATCTGGTCGACTAGCATATTTCGTTTTGATGTTCTTAAATTTCTATACTCAAGCATGTGTATTAGATGAAACAAAACAATGAATACGCACATTGGATATCTTAGCAAGAAAAACAACACAAGCGTCAAAATTACACAACCACTGCTATAGCCTCGATCAAATTTTAGAAGCAAATGATTATCCAATAAACTTTATCAACAAATACAAATAAATAAATAATCATTTTGTTACCAATAAATAAAGAATGGTTCTCAGAAAAAAAAGATCAATCCCATATCTATCGAGGGAAAAATCGACTCTTAGTTAAGTCATTGATTGAGGATGCCGTGGAGTTACTGATAAATTGGCCAGAACTAGACTCTGTTGTTGGTATGTTTAACTTCATATCTCTATCCATGGAAAATGCTGGCTCTAGAGGAAGTGGCAATTCAACTAAAAGACTACTGAGATATGAAACAACTTGTGCCATTGTAGGTCTATCGTCAGGATTTTCTTGAACACATAATAAACCAAGCTGAATGCATTTAATAACTTCACTATGAGAAAACATGTCTTTTAGAATAGGGTCCAACATTTCTAATGGCGTTTGATTCCTCCATAGTCTCCAAGCCTGCATGAATTTCTCAAATTTTGGATTTCAAATCATTGTTTTCTAACTTGTTACTAGATATATGGTTATGTACATGAGCATCAATAAAAGGAAATTATATAAGATTATAATACTCACAGTTCTTAGGATGTCCTCAAAGTCGTGTGATTGAATAGGACGACTATTTCTCTTTCCACTAACTATCTCAAGAATTATAACTCCAAAACTAAACACATCCGATTTTTCAGAAAATTGTCCATGCATTGCATATTCTGGAGACATATAACCACTATAAAAAGAAATATGGATATTAGTTCCTTGTTGAAAATTAAGGGCAGGTTTACTCTGAAAATACTTTTTGTTTTGATTTTCTAAAACATGTTTATTTAACATACTAATAGGAAGATGAAAGACTCTTGAAGTGAACCTTTTAAGATACTAATAAGAAGATGAAAGACTCTTGAAGTGAACCTTGTGATGAAGAGAAAATTGTGTACAAGATATGGAAAATTCATTTCCAAAAATAACGGAAACATCTCTGTAAAATTTTCATTGTTTATGGTAAGACAAACACTAATTCACTTCAAAAGTCTCTTATCTCCTTAGCCAATAAAATTATCAATTTTTGAAAATGAAAATAAAATGCATCTTCACAAAGTAAACGGATTCTAAGATACAAGATAATTAGAGGCAATAAAATTATCAATTTTTGAGCACGGAATCTCTTAGAACAAGTATTACTATTTATCAGTTTGGTTAATAATTAGAGGCAATCTTTGTGTGTTAAATATTATTTTAATGAAATTTAGCTTAACTTTGGATGTTAAGAGAAAAGATTAACCCAGCTAAATGGAAAGGTCAAGAGTTGTAATCATCTAGAAAAGAGGTTTTAAAATATATAAAACAAAACATGTTAAGTTTAATATAGAACCAAAGGAAACGCTAATGATTAAAATTGAGCTAATACCTTTTCCATAAGCTATCTAAGTGTGATTAAAAGAAAATCATAGAATGTATATTTTTTTGTTCATGATTCATCAAAATACATTTCACCTCCATCTGATAGAAAATATATATAAAAGAATGAAATTCTTAGAATACTTACTATGTTCCCACGATTCTATTAGTGCTTCCTTGTACCTGATCGATTGCAACTATTCTTGCCAAACCAAAATCTGATATTTTTGGATTCATGTTGTCATCTAACAATACATTGCTAGGTTTGAGATCTCGATGTATGACTTTAAGTCTTGAATACTCATGTAAGTAAAGAATTCCTCGTGCAATTCCTCCTATAATTTTATAACGCTCAAACCAATGTAACACTCTGTGCTTTTTGGAATCTACAAATTAATCATAGGGCATTTGGTTAAGAAATGTGTAGTTTTAACCAAATTTGAGAGAGACAACGTATACGGTATACTTTTAAAAATGATATGCTAAACTCAAATACAAAGTAGATATAAGATATAGAATCCTTACCAAATAGGAAATAATCAAGACTCTTATTAGGCACATATTCGTATATAAGCATTTTCTCTCGTTCTTCCAAGCAGAATCCTAACAAAGTCACTAAATTTCTATGTTGAAGCTTGGCTATTAATAAAATTTCATTTTGAAATTCTATAGAACCTTGTCCTGAACTTCTTGAGAGTTTCTTTACTGCTATTTGTTGTCCATCAGAAAGAACACCCTACAATAACAATCTACTGGTTAACACAAATTCAGTTGTTTGAACATTAAAATATTAATATAGTGTATATGACACGATATACGTTAATTTCTATCTATTTCCTACTTTTTATTTTTTACAACTTTCACCTATTAAAAAGATACACACAAATTAAATAACACCGTATTTGACATCAAAACATAATTTCTCACTGGTTAACCATGAAAAAGCAACACATTTGCAAAGTGTAGGCAATTACCTTGTAGACAATACCAAATCCTCCTTTGCCTATCTCGTTCTCACTTGAAAATTTGTTGGTGGCAGCTTCAATTGTAGAAAACTTGAATTGTAAGGAGTCTAGTGTTTTAAGTTCATCCCCAACTGAACCGATCAACATAAGTATGCAAAGAAAAAACTTCAATTAATAATATAACAAGTAAAATAAGCAAAATGAAAATGGGATATTGTATGAATATTTTTCCTTAAATTAAATATACATACAATTTTCCCTTAGCATTGTCCTACGTCTCTGCCTTGATCTTCTCCGTTTGTAATAGCAACCTATAAAGAAAAGTAATACAGGAACAATGGCCAGGGAAATAATTATGACAATTGCTTTTGTTCCAACTCCATTTCTTCCTGCGTACAATATTTGATTGAGAAATTATGTCAGTTGAAACCAAAGAGAAATTAAAGTAGTAACTTAACTTATGAAACACATAAAAAGAAAGTTTGGAGATGTATATTCAAGTGAATATAGGTTTTAATCTTTTTTTTTTTTTTACATCTATGCTTTGGTATTTTATTCTGAACAAATTTGATCCTTACATATATTGTTTTTATAATATACTATTTTTAGTCCTTCAATTTGTGGTATTTTTGAAACTTCTGGTCTTCGACAATGTCATGTGACATTAAATTCAACGAAATAGAAAATTCCAACCATACTCCTTTTTATGCCCGGTGTAGTGATATACGTTTGAAGATGGATGTATATTCAAGTGATTGGGTTTGAAAGTTAAAACTCAAGGGGTAGGGGGTAACATTTTATTCAGTTTGGTGAGTTGGTCAATCAAAAGAAAGGTATCGAGGTAGGACATTCTTATTTAGTTGGCCACTACTTGAAATCTCTTTAGGCATCTATGTTGTGTTCTCAAACATTCTAAACCGAAGAAAATAGTTCCAACAAAAGTTAACTACTGTTTAAAGGACTTTTTAAATCGGTTAAACCAATTTAATAAATGATTAAAGGGATCTAAAAAAATTTACATTTTGTTTTGATTTTAGTTTATTGGTAGATTGGGTCATAAATTCAATTTTGTATACTCCGATCAGTGAAGCAATCTTAATTGTATATTTACAAAATATACAAGGGTATTCTTTTTTTAAGGATAAAGGATATTTTTGTAAGAGTTGAAATTAGAGGTGGAAAAAAAAATGAAAAACCGAACTAAACTGCTGAACTGAACCAAAAAAAACTGAACTATTACTAACAGTTCTGAAACTGAACTGAAACAGTTCAATTCAGCTCAAAACAGTTTAGTTCCATTCGAAACAGTTCGGTTCAGTTCGGAATAGTTCAGTTCAGTTCGGTAACTAAAATTCGATTTTTTTCCTTCAATTGTACCAATAATAACAGTTCGGTTCAATTCGAAATAGTTCAGTTTGGTTTGAAACAGTTCAGTTCAGTTCGAAATGCAAATAATTCGGTTCAGTTCAATTATTTTAAATTTAACAAACAATTTAGTTTGATTTGGTTCAGTTTTCATCCCGAACTGAACCATGCCCACCCTAGCTGAAATATTCTCAATACTCCAACAAATATAACAACTTTAATTTATAGACAAATAAAAATAAACACAATTGATTGACTAAAGATAAAATTCACGATTTTTGAAATTATGATCGCATTGAATGAATTTAACGAACACGGCGCGAATAGTCAGCAGCATCACTATGCTTGTGGGGTCTTCTCCCTCACCCTGTTTATGTCTTAATGTTTTTTTTCTCTAAAAGATAGAGAAAAAACATAGAAAACTTTCACAAAAATGAATGTGAAACTCCCTTAATTTAAAAGTAAAAACTTCACATGCACCATAGTGATGAAGTGATGAATTAAACAGTTCCATAGTGCCTAATCTTTGATCATGTAAATTTTGTTACCCTTAATTTATTAATTAAACATAAAATTCATTTAATGCAATGAATGTTAAAAATCACCATATAAGTGATGAATTAAATAATAAAGTACCTGAAGAAGATGATGATGGTGTAGCATATAAGGTGTAAAACGGATAGAGTTCATATCTAACAATACAAGATGCAAGCAAAGCACTTGCACCCTCTTGTCCACTGCAACACTGTGGCAATGTTCCAATAGCATTTCTTAAACAAATCTCACATTGAGAACTCGTTAAATCCGTACTACACTGTCCTGATCCATAAACCTTCATGCTTCTCGTCACTTCCACTTCTCCGGTGGAAAATTTCTTCGCCGTCCTTGAATTCGCCGCCGCAATCACCAATTCATTCAACAACCCAAACACCGTTTCATTGAACCGTTCAAAGTCAACACCGGAAACATTTTTACCGTTTTTAGGATTTAACCTAGGCTCAATACTGTAATATCTAAAAAATGTGTTTGTGTAACGAAGAAGACATTCCTGATACCAAATAACAGCTTCTGTTTGATTTGTACAACGTCGTTTGATCTGTGTAGCCGCGTCAGTAACACAGTTTTGACAAGTTGTTGTGTTGACATCACCACGACAGAGAAATATTCCGTTGACAGCGTTGGTTGTTCCGAAACCCATGATGGTCATGTAGTAACCTTCTTGTTGTTGAGAAGAGTTGGTTGCAAGAGAATTGAGGAGGACATTGAGGTTAGTAGAGAGTGTGCTGTTTGGTGTGTATGTTGTGTTGTTGTTGCAGTAAGATCCTAGGTATGTTGGAGATGCTTCTGTTGCTAAGGTTAGATAGAGGAAACCAAACAGGATGGAAACTACGTACGAGGTTGTCCATGGCCAGATTTGTTTTGAGGAAGTAGTAATCATTGTTTTCTTTTGGATGATCAATAAATTAAACTACAATATTTTCTTTCTAGGGGATGATTCATTTCATAGGTTTATTAATTGTTAGCAGAGAGGATATAGAAGGGATTTGAGACACTTTTTTGTCACGAAATGCATTTAAGACACTGAATTTTTAAGTTTGATCAGAAATAGTAATTAGTAATAATAAACTATTTTGCACGTGTTTTAGCGTTGTATTGTAGTTGAATGAATCACGGCAAGTCGGCAACTAAGTCTACCTCTACGGCTCTACCCACTTTGTGAGGGAATTGTCAATAAAGGTCTCCTTAGAAGCAAGTAGTAAAATAGGATTTGTCAACCAAAAAAAAATTAAAATAGAGGATAAAAAGAAAAATAGATGTAATTCTCTGAAACTATAATTAGCCCTTCTTTTAGTTTTGCTCCAAGTATTTTTTCTACATTAATTACCTCCCCGGAAATAATCTTATTTGGGTAATATCAAATCCAAAATAGCATATGTTTTTTTCTTTCCAAATTAATTAATATTCCGCGCCTAAAGTGTAAGAGTTTGTTTGTTACATCATTTTTTTTTCTTCTAGATTACCCTCTCTTATTTAAGGGGTATATACCCCCTTATAATATCAAACTAATCAAAATGTAATATACATTAGCAACATTAAATGTCAAATAAATGAGTCAATTTTTTCTATAAAAAAAATCAATTTTAATCATAAGGTAATTTTTAATACTTTTAATTTTTATTTAATTATAGACAAGATTACATTAGATGTCCTTTATCTTATTAATTTGTAACACTTTGGTCCTTTATCTTTATTTTTTTCCGTTTAAGTCTTTTATCTCTCATAAAAGCACATATACATCCCTTTTCTCATTTTTTTATTAAAAAAAAAGCAAAATTTTATTTTTTAAAATATATTTTTATTAAAAATGAAAAAAACCCAGAAATATGATGAAGATGTTCATCATCTTCATCTTCATCTTCTTCCTTTGAATCTTCATCATCTTCATTAAATCAAAAAAAATTCTACACAAATATATCTCCAAATATCATGAATTAATGTTATGTTCACCTCAAATCTTCTTTTAAACACAAAAATCAAAATCATATAGAGAAAGAGATTTAGTTTCATCACAAAAAAAAATAGTTATATAAATTGTCACAATGTATATTATTATTGTTGTTGTTATTATTATTATTATCATTATTTTCTAACTCAATATTTAAACCTGACATAAAAATAACCCCAAAATTGAGAGCAGCTTTGCACATCAATTTTGTTGTTTCCAGAACAATCTTAACTTTCGTAAAGCCTAACTCTTCCGCCAGTGAGTAAGCCTCCACCATCCGCCTTGCAACATTTGTTAAATTAAGGTTTTGATTTTTATGTTTAAAAGAAGATTTGAGGTGAATATAACATTAATTCACGATATTTGGAGATATATTTTAGTAGATTTTTTTTTGATTTAAAGAAGACGATGAAGATTCAAAGGAAGAAGATGAAGATGATGAACATCTTCATCATATTTCTGGATTTTTTTTCATTTTTAATAAAAATATATTTTTGAAAATAAAATTATGTATTTTTAAATAAAAAATGAGAAAAAATATGTATATGTGCTTTTAAGAGAGATAAAAGACCTAAACGGAAAAAAATAAAGATAAAGGACCAAAGTGTTACCAATAAATAAGATAAAGGACCCCTAATGTAATCTTGCCTTAATTATATTTAGGTGTTCAATCTTAATTAATTTACACTACAGGACTGGCTTAGAACAATTAAAATTTCACATCAAATTTCTTTCATGTGAATGTCCTTAAATTTATCAATTACATTCATAAAATTTCTTCTTCCCATATTTTGATTGTTCAATTTTGTCGTTCTAAATTGCTGCATTTTTCAATTTTCGTGAGAATCGTCGTCGTTCGTTTGATACCAAATATCGTGAGAATTGCCGTTATTTCCAGAACCACGTCAAGTATGGTGACTTGATTTTTCTTTTTGATTTGTTTTTTCTTGGTGGTGAGGTAGTTAATTATAACAATTGAGTAAGTCATCTATTGTACTTTGAGGACCGCTAGCAGGTGTTGCCGCTTCGATGTTATGGGGTTTGCTAGCATTTTTTTCGGTTGTTGCTGAAATGGTTATCTCATGAGGCTTTTGTTCTTTTGTTTGGACTTAAAGGCTTTGGATGATAGTGATATAGGTCTATGCTGTGTTAGCAGATTTTATGAAGTTGGCTGCTTAAATAAAAAAAAAAGTCACGATACCTGACGCGGTTCTAGAAACAACGACAATTCTGAATTAGTTCATACTTACACATGCATGGCTTAACCTTTGAGACTACAGTAGTTTGGAACGACAAAATTGAACAATCAAAATGGGTAGAAAAATTAAAAAGAAACAAGAATTGATCAATAAGGAAGAATAAAGAAGAAGAAATTTGAATAAAGGAGATGTTTTTGTTCTCACGTTCGGGGTTCTGGAATGGAAGAAATTTTATGAATGTAAGTGATGAATTTAAGGTCATCCAGATGAAAGAAATTCGATGTAAAATTCTATTTGTTATAAGTCTTGTAGTGTAAATTAATTAAGATTGAACACCTTAATATAATTAAATAAAAATTAAAAGTATTAAAAGTTACCTTATGATTAAGATTAACTCTTTTATTTTTAGAAATAATTGACTCATTTATTTGACATTTAATGTTGCCTATGTATATTACATTTTGATTGGTTGATATCATGAGAGGGTAATTACCCCCTAAACAAGAGAGGGTAGCGCATGCCTCACCTTCTTACATATTTTAAAAAAGTGATATATCAAAGTTCAATAATTATAAATTTATTTTATAGATTTTTAAAAATAAGTTGTTTATCATAATAAAATCATTCTTTAAATAAAATAGTTCTAAAATATTATGATATTTTGAGAAAATACTCAAAACAATTTCATTTGAAAGCATTTTTAATTTTTTTATATTCTCATTTATCACGATGAATAGATGAAAATTGTTCACCGAAAAAAGGAAAATAGATTAAACTTTTTTTAAGAGGAGAGGATATCAAAACTTGTATAATTAATTAATTATTTTGTTTAAAAAAACCAACTTTAAAACCAATTGGCCCTAATTGGTTGACGGATCAATTTTGATTGCTTAAGTATCAACTTCACTATAGAAGAACGGTACTAAAGTTGTATAAAGCCAAGCAAAAATGTGTGGATTCTAGTTCTCCCTTTGAAAAGGTCTTTGTCACCTTATCTAGTATAAGGTTTGTTTTTGCTAGGATGTAATTAAGTCATTATTTGAAATCCTTCTAGATTTACGAACATAATATATCTGTAATTGTAGTAGGGTCGAAGAGTGAAACTATTGATTATTGAAGGATTCACTTTAGATCTATTTAGTACTTAAAAAAAAAACTTTTATTATCTATTATAAGTAAAAAGGTCTAATATACAAACAAACAAAAATATTATATATATAAATATATATTAAAATTTGTTTTAAAGATTATTGGATTGGCCTTGACTGACTTCATTTTGAGGTTCATGTGCCATACGCCAATACACGGATACATATCACCCTTTCACATATCATGATCGCATGATGTTGATCTAACGATGATCCTCAAAACATCCTTAATTTGAATGTGAAATACATTATACTTCGTCAATTTGCTTACTCTTACTTTCTTCATTCTTTTCATCCCTCTTTCAACGGAGAGCTAATCAAAATTTTGAAGATAAAATATAATTTATAAAGTGATCTCGACCATTATATCTATCCTAAATTATTATAATAATTTTAAGCTCAATAAAGAAGAAATAGAAATAGAAACCTATTCTCTATCAAAAATGAAAGACAGCTTATTGTTTATTTTCATAAGAACTGGTTAACATACACTATCATAAAAGAAGAAATAGGTTATTATAACAAATTTTTATGAATGACAATGAACCACACTACTAAAATACAAATTATTTGAGAGAACTCGAGTTTCATTTCTAAATAGAACAATTTATGGTTAAAATTTACTTACTAACTTTGGATTATCAAAACACCCTTGCATTCCCAGCTATTCTATCAATGATTTGGGCATCAACGTTGCATAAGTGAAGGAATTGGTATTTTGTTGTTGTATACTACTAATTTGGATACTAAGAGTTTACTCGTAGATTCACCATTTATGTTTTTAGCTATGCTGAATGATGTACTATATCAATTTGAATGAATGATTATCGTTTTGTTTATGTCAAAACAAAAAAGAAAAAAAAATAGAATTAGAAAGACTAAGGGCTTGTGTGAATCAATTTTTGTTTTTATAATGTGTTTTATAATTTTGTTTTATAAAATTGTTTTTTGAAATTAAAAAAAAATGTTCGGTAATGTAACCATATAAAACTGTTTTTAGAAATGATAAAATGAAAAAAAATGCATTTAGTAATCTAATTTTAGAAAACAATGTTAAAGATGATAAATTCAAAAATCTAATTTTTTAAAATTATTCTATAGTATTAAATAATAAAATTAAAAAAGGCCTTCATTATAATTAATAATTAAAATTTGAATTATTAATAGTTAAATATGCAGTTTAGTCGTTAAATAAAACCGAGATAGGAATTTCTTATAGATAAATACACAGTTTACCACATTTTTAGAGCTGAGTTATAAACTTGTTCAAACACTATAATATTAAAAAAAACATAAAATATTTGCTGTCAAAATATTATAGGCTAAAGTGCACTTTTCCCCCCTTAAGTTTGAAAAAGTTATGATTTTGACCCTCTATGTACTAAAACTACAAGTTTGACCCCTAAGATTTAGTCTCTTTGCATCTTTGGTCCTTTTGGTCAATTTCGACTTATTCAACGCCTACGTGGCAGGCCACGTGTTCAATTAATTAATTAATTATTTTTAAAAGACCACATAATCAATTTTTAAATTAAATAAATGAAAAAAAATTAAAAAATCAGAAAACATTAAAAAAATGAAGGGATGCGTGAGGGATGTGAGGAATTTGCAGTTTGTGTTTGGTTGGTTCAATCTCCCTTCTTTCTCTCTACTAACCCCATCCACCAACACCACCTTCCAATGACTTCTTCTTCTTCTTCCTCTTGATTTCAACCCCAAAATCCATTCATTTCAATCAATTAAACTATTAAACACCCAAATCTTCTCCTTCTTATATTCAGATCTGGCCCCGTAACAACAAAATCAACAGCTCCATTTTTTCAAAAAGAACAATGGAAATTTAAAGAAACTTATTGATAGTATTGGTTAGGTTTTTCATACGACAAACTAGAGAAATATCAGAAGTACATATTCCACATCTTGGAGTACAACAGATCTGGCTTCACCTTCATCATTCATTTTCAAAACCTAAGAATCACAATTAATCTTGCAAAACCCAGAGAAGGAGAAGAGAATAAAGAGGGGAAATCGATAAACCCTAGAAATACAATCTTCCCCAAATTGCAACAACAATCGTTCGTGTATTGATCTTGGCAGTGAAATTAAGGTTTGAAGAGAAGAAAAGAAGAAGACATGAACATGAACAAGGATGAATATGTAGTGTTTTGGTTTTTTTTTTCTTCTGATTTTTTAATTTTTTTTAATTTATTATGTGGTTTTTTAAAAAATTTAATTAATTAATTACACACGTCGCCTGCCACGTAGGCGTTGAATAAGTCAAAAGGGGCCAAAATTGTAGCTTTTGTACATATATAGGGGGCCAAAATCCTAACTTTTTCAAACTTAAGAGAGGAAAAACGCACTTTAGCCAATTTTATATCATATATGCCCGACGTAAACATCAAACAAACCAAAGAAATGACCACAAAGATCCCAAAGTCGCATATAAGAAAATCAATGAGAAAGGGTAATTGATTCAATTAGTTGTTACTCCGAATCCATATCCTATCTCTAATATGATTTCTACCCATTGTCATTTGAGTTTCACCTTCGTAAAGAAACCATTGTTAAGTTGTCATCATTAGAGTTTATTCTTTCAATGCTAAGACCTTCATTCATGACCTTCTCAAGTTTTACAAGATCCATTTCCTCCCATATCCGAAATAACTTTTCAAGTAAACTTTTCTTCCGTATGTAGTGATGGATAAGCCAACATGTTGTTACTCTAAGTCATAGCCTATAAGGTTTTCAAAAACGAATCGGTTTACAATATGAAATCTAATTTTCAACAGCCTAAAACATTGTCCATATGCATCCGTGTGTATTTGAAACCTTTTCTGATTTTTCAATATCTATTATTATGATTGAAATATTGGAAATGATTTCAGACAATTCCCTTACCCTTCCAAATATGCAATTAAGCTTATTTTAGGTGTTGAAAAAAATAAATTTCATACTGTAAAATCGATACCTTCTTATAAATCTTCTAATCAATACCTAATAGAAATTGCATGTTGTAATATTTACAATTACATACACAAGTGGAATATAACCAAATAATTATTTATGATATGGAAAGAAATGAGCTCGTTAAACTTGATAGGCCGAAATTCAGGTGACAACTTAACATAGAAGATCCTAGCATAGAAGGGACAAGATCTAATGATGACAACTTAACAATGTTAGCTTATTAAAGTGCAACTCAACAATGGTAGAAATCATATGAGTTAGATTTATTGTAACAAAAAACTAAATGAATCAATTACCCTTTTTTCTTTTAATTCTTGTATATGCAACCTTGGAGTTTTGATGGTTATTCCGTGGATAAATATTTCAGTTTGTTTGATATTTATGTTACAAATATTGGTATGATATACTATTTTTACGATAAATTTGTTTCTCCTTTTTCAATATTATATAATGCTTGAACAAGTTTATAACTCGGCTCTAAAAATGAACTAAATATTTTTAAACATTTTTATCATAAAAAAAATCTCTCTGACCTAAAAACATCTCTCTGACCTCTCTCTAGATCTCCACCGTCATCCTCCTGCCTTCCAATCCAACCTATATCCGCCGCGATGTAGATTCAACCGTTGGTGGTGTGATGATTGGCTTTGGCAGTCCGCATCACTCGGCCACTGGTTTCTCTCAGCGATTGTTTTCTCCATCGCTGACATTCATGGTGGTGTTAGTTTGCTGCGTTTTTGTGGTGGTTTGTGATGGTTTTCGGAGGGGTTTTGTGGTGGTGGTGCTGTTAGTTTTTTGTGGTGGTTCTCGGCGTAATTTGTGACATGGTATCATTCTAGGTCTAGCCGTGGTGATCGAAATTTCTTTTTCGATTGATTCCTTCTTGGTTCCGTTGAATTCTCGATTCTAGCTGTCACTTCCGTGAAGGGATTTTAAGAGGGGTTTTTCAAAATTTTAATTCTCTTTGCGGAAGAAATCCCATTGAAAACGGATCTTGATTAAATCATTAATCACAAATCAAACAGAAACTTAAACACTTTAAGATTCAT
>Ga0315914_1008318_pt1 | contig 13912 bp, 7 predicted proteins | sample MpolenodulesMG_FD_203920 | JGI IMG/M metagenome (GOLD analysis project Ga0315914, IMG submission 203920) | Medicago polymorpha root nodule microbial communities from Los Angeles, California, United States - elongated nodules | ecosystem: Host-associated > Plants > Roots > Nodule | place: USA...
ATTAACACTAGATTACTAACATTTGTCATTTTTTTTTTTAAATTAACCTCAGAGAAGTAAGAACTTATGTGATACCTGATCTAATTAGGTATCAATGTTGTTCTGTATCATTTTGTAGGCATGCACAGTAGCGGAGCCAGGAAATTTATGGAGCTCGGACAAAAAATTTGTCGCAAATTTACATGTGACATAATATATAAACAATCATAAATCGAAATAAAAGAGGTTTCTCATTTTGTCAACAAAAGTACAATTTAAAATAGGGTTATTAATTGAAATTGACCATGTAATATACGTGAAGTCTGACCCTGTACTTAAATAACATGTATTCTGACCATGTAATTCGAGATTTTTATTATTTATAACCTTATAATATACGCAGTCCAAAAAAGCAATCAAGAAATTGAATTTTTTCATGATTTTTTACAGGCAAGTTAAGAACGTTAAAATATGGGTTTACACAAAAAAAATTATAAATTTTCGACGAACAACAAATTAATTATGAATTTTTAAAGTGTCCAAAACTCAAAACAAAACAACGGAAATCTCGACCTATAAATCGAATTTTGAGCTTATTATTTGCAGAGACATCTATAAAAATACATAAAAAGGATCTGTAAAGTTTCATAGCATTTCGAAGTCGTTTAAATTTATTTTGATTATTGAACCAAAATGTGCAAAATTGAAATTTTGTTCCGCGTAAGCGTATACTCACAAGTCAAATTTAGTTCCCTAATTTTGTAGGCATGATAAGAACCTTCACAATGAAATTTTGTGGTTTTTAACCGGGATACAAATTAATTATAAATTGTTTAAGAAATTCATAATTATGAGGGAATAAAAATTCATAATTAATTTATCCCAGGTCAAAGAAATTTAATTTTTTGTGTAAAGCTATATTTTAACGTGCTAAACATGTATGCAAAAAATAGTGAAAAAATTCAACCTGTACGCATATATTATAGGGTGATAAAAAATAAGAAGAAATTCAAGTTACAATGCTAGAATATATGTTTTGTATTTTACAGAGCCATTTTTCAGACATAATGTATATTACAGGGTCAATTTAAATAATTAACCCGTTAAAATAAGAAAGATGAACCCGTCAAAAGTGTGCTAAATAAAATTAGGAGCTAAATGTCTTTTCTGAGACCTATTTGCTTGTGAGAATTTTCAGATTTTGCCCAAATTTTTCATTTTGTAAGTGTGTTAATGGGATTTTGGGTTAGATCTAATGGGCAAAAATTATCGATCGAGCCCGGGCGACCGCCCGGGGACGCCGAACGGTGGGCATGCATAGGATAACTTCGAATTTTCAAGTTGTTTTTTTCTTGGAACATTGGCCATAGGCCCCTATCGGACGGTCTGGCCTATTCTCACCCCTACTTTGAGCACGAGAGAACAAATTGCTCTTCTAGAAACACGCGAGAAATATGTCATTCCACCTAGAGCCTAGATGATGAACTACATGCTGAAACATATTGTCTCACATATTGTCTGAGCCTATTATTTTAACTAAATGTAGCCAATCAACAATTGAAAAAAATAAGTATAAAAAAATAAGTTTAATTTGTTAGAATATAGAAGTTCAAAATATCTATTATCAATACCTATATATATAATTTTGATCTAAATTAAAATAATTCCAATCAAAAAAATTTAAAAAAATAATACTATTGTTCGCAATTGATCAATAACAAATATTTTCATATTGTCAAAAAAAAAATCTTTAGGAAAAATAAGTCTTTTAAAAAATCTTTTCATTGAGAAAAAAAAAAGAAAAAATCCTTTTAATTGAAAATCAAATAATGTAATGACACCTGTCAAATTAGATTTATCCCTAGAAGATGTAATTTAGCGGCCCATATTATGGCCCAAGAAGCCCACTCTGATCCTAATAGAGTATGGATAGAGGAGGTGCCACAACAACTCAATGAGGTGTATTTTCATAATTTAATCAATTATATATCGTTTTATTTCAAAAAAAAATCAAATAATGTAAAAAAACCTTTTTCAAAAAACAAAAAAAAAATGTTTTGTTTTTGGAATCCTCTAGAAAAAAGTTGTTGGGCAAGTAGGACGGTAGGAAACCCTAGTTGCTTGCATCATAAAAAGTACTCACATCTATTCTTTTTTCAATAAAAACTCCACCCGCTCCCTCACTTAGACAAAAAATTTAGGGTTTGGAAAAAGAGAAAAACAAAATCATGTCATCATCCAAAGAACATCAACCTGAATCATCAGCGACCAAAGAAAATCTCCCTGAATCATCTGTGAAGAAGATCACGCTCAAGAGTTTTGACAGTGAAACCTTTGAAATCGAAGAGGCACTGGCATTATCGATCAAAGACTCATGATGTCCAAATAATTAGCAGCCATCATGAGGTTGATTAAAATACCCTCTTCGATCTCATGTTGGCTGCTAATTATTGGACATCAAGAGTCTTTTGGATCTTACTTGCAAGACTGTGGCAGACATGATGTTGGAGGCTAAGACGCCGGAGGCGATCTGTAAGGAATCAATGGGCTTTTATATGAGTATTATTATAGATTAAATCTGTTGTCAATTTAGTCTCTAAAGTATTTTATTTATTTATATAAGTTTAAAGATCTGTCATGTGGATTTTATGTTCTGAGATTAATGTTTCCTTGATTATTATATTTTAACATTTTACAATATCAATTAAGAATCTGTCGTGTGGATTTCATGTTATGCGTTTAATTTTGAGTATATATGCTTCATTGTTATGCTACGGTTTGAAATATGATTTTTTTTTTTTTAAGTCTTTGAAAAATGATTTTGACATATTGAAATTGAATGGTTCATATATTAATGCAGATTTTGAGATTTTTTTGAATCCCACATAATAATTTATATAGACAAAGATATGAACCTTCAATTGTAAAGAGATTGATTATCAGTATTGTTGTTTCTTTGATATGTATATTTGATGTTTGATCATAGGAAGGGATATGAAATTTTCCTTGTTCTGTTTGGAATTATTATTTAAACAATTTGTGTATCTTTCAGCTCTTTCACAATTAGTAGTTGGTGGTGGTCAGGCTGGTGATCGAAGGTGGATGGTTTTCACAAATGCTTATTACAATGGATGAACTCAAATAAGCCAATCTAAACGGGATCTTAGTCTTCAAACCAAATTAATGAAAAGTGAATGCTACGATAACTACCAGCTATATAATCAATCATCTGTTTAATCTATCTCAATCTTCCGGCCATCCCTCCTCTACCTTAAATTCGATCATTAAAAAGTAACTGTTTGGAATAGGACTTTAAAAATTGAGCTTATGAGTACCAAAAAGACAAGGTCCATATTACTTGGAATTGTCGACAAATAGTCTTTCATGTTTACCAGCTTCTCTGAACTAAAAGATAAGCGTAACATTCAACCGAAACAATTACTTATACTTTTTTAAGAGAAATGAAACTCAAAAGTGTACATCAATATTTTGGAATTCTTCTATACTATAAATACGAGGAAACAAATGAAATAAACATGTGAAATTTATGAAATAAGTATCGTCAAATAGCAAATATATGGCGCAGCAGAATTTGGAAAAAATGGTTATTGTCTCGTGCTAGGCTATTCAGTATAAAGTGTTGTCAAATAGCGTCTATGCAGAGTTATTTTTATCATGTGGGGAGTTTCTCAGGCTTGCCAGAACCAGATATACTCAATGCTCGAAACAGTTCCATGGCAAGGCAGTAATGTAAAGATAGTCGTTCTAACATAATCATAATCAAATCAGCAGACCATTTGAATGTTCTTGAATTTCTCATTCCTTATGTAAACCGCTGTCAACCTCCCATCATTTATTGTATATTAATCAAAGAATTTATAGTATTTAACCAAATTATAAAAAATCAAGTAATCAACGGTTTACGAATTATGAGATGAATATCAGATATATGGTAGGCAATACCAAGATTGACATGCACTCTAATCAGTCTCAGGTAGAATAACAAGCAAAGAATTGATCAGGGGATGATATACGGATTTGTGTATTCCAAGTATAATTCTAAGTAATGTAATAAGTTTTGGATCCAATGTTGCTATCCATATAATCTGTGTTACACATACTGCCAGTGCCATGAATAAGTTATGAATAAGCTATAGTGCAACTTGCTAAACTTGCTGTCAGTGTCATCATTTATCTTTAATATTAATAGCAATTCACATGCTAGTGCCGTAAAGAAGTTTTGGAATAAAATCCAACAATTAAGGAGTAAATTTAAATTCATCATAATGGTACAAAATATGGAATGTAGTAATTAAAATTATTCACTGTAAAATGTACTATACAAATAGGAACAAACAACAAGACGTTAATTGGAGCAGAGGGTGGCGGTGGTTAGAGTGGTGGCCGGTGGTGATAGATATGTTGAATTTCAATCTGAAGCAATTATTTTTTAGGAGAAACATATCAAAACTATTGTGTTGAATTTGATTTTGGTTTTTGATATTTTCAACACAATCTGATTTTCATCTTTACAAATTTAAAGCATAAAACAGAAAACCACCCTAAACGAGGCCTAAACAAACAAGTGGCTGAGTCGCTTAATCATTTAACCCAAAATGTCATCCTTTGTTCTTCGACTTCAACCACTACCAATACACGATTCTAATTCTATCAATTAAGTGAAAAACAATTTTTTGATTTGGTTTAAAATCACATTATTATGTGCTTTTCATATAAACGATATGAAAAGCATATTATCAATTACTTTACCATCATCAAACAAATCGTAAAAACAAAAGCCGTGTTGTAAAACTCTATCGGAAAGAGCACTACTCACATCCAACCCCCTCAAAAGAGATAGCTACGATTCCTAGATCTCCAACACACGAAATAGAAGTCAGAACTGGAGCTCAGATGGTAAAAGATTGCATCGACATTAATGTGCAGGTGAACCAGTCTCTTTGAAACCTAAAAAATTAAGTTTTGCAAGAATAAAAAAACATGGTCCATTTAGACTTAAAAATATGGACCTTCTTTTTCTCATGTTTCATCAATGGAATTTTACTTAACGTAACATGTTTCATAAGATAAATGGTTGATAATCTATTAGTTGTTTTTGGATTGCAACCAATCGAAGGGCTTCATAGCTACTAACTAGAATTTGATATGCTATAAGAGAATGAAGAAACTCACTTTCTCATTGAGCAATGCTAAGCATTCAATCTTCTTTACATATTATTCTTAGATGATAAAAAGGAAAGCCAAACAAGCTAGACTAGATGCAACATTGAGTACTTCTTATTCTTTCCTGCAAATGGGTTCAATATTTTGTCGGCTGAACGCGTTCTAGGTTGAAATTAAGAGGAATTAGTTATTCTGCACTGGTCCCTTCATTTCAGTCTCAAAACATAAACATTCTCAAGCTGCCCATGTTTTCTGCAAATAAAAGTTCAGATTTTTTACACAACATTCAAGCATTAATGTCGATTTACCAGTTTCAGCAGAACAATTATCCAACTGGTAACATGAATATTAGCCAATGATTCAAGTAAATTTACAATTCCAAGACTTCAGAGATAATGATAATAATGCAAATTGTTCTCTTTCTTGCATCTCAAGCAATTACCTAGTAACATAAAATTCAGCAGCATTTAGCAATCACTCTTTTGTTAGAGTTACTATAATTCTTGGCATGTATGTACCTTCATATCCCTACTCCTAAAACACTATTCTTAGCCTCTATTTTTTTCGTAGAAACCATAAAATTTCCCATAAAATACTTTGTGACTAATTAGAGAACAAGAATTCCAATGATTTGGAATAGCATAGAGATAATTAAGGAAGTTACAAACTAACTGATATAACGTAAACTGAATGTCCACCTCGCATAAATAGAAGAAGCTAAATCACAATATGTTCCACTTTCCTTCAATGTCTCACAAATCCTTATGACATTAGATAAACTCAAATTTTCCAAACCAAATTTAATGAAATCTGAATGCAACGATAACTACCAAATCTGACTCATTCTTCCGGCCATCCCTCCTACCTTAAATTAGATCTTTCAAAAGTAATCATCAACTGAGATAAAAAGGCATAGGAATTTAAAAATTGAGCTCATGAGTACCAAAAAGACAAGTTCCAGATTGCTTGGAATTGTTGACAAATAGTGTTTCATGTTTATCACCTTCTCTGAACTAAAAGATAAACCTAACATGCGAGTCAAGTAAAGATAGTCATGCTAACATAATCAAATTAAATATCTAACTAAGTAAAACCTACAAGTGACACCAGCGAACCATTTGAATGTTCTTGGAATACAACCGTAGTGCTTAACCTCTATGAATAGGAACAAGGAAATGATTTATAAGATAAATATCAGTCCTTATGTTGCATGTTGCTCTCAGATTTTTTTTACAAGGTGATCTAGATTTTATAATTTATATAACCAAATTATAAAAAGTCAAGTAATCAATGGTTTATGATTTATGAGATAAATGTCAAGGTTGACATGCATTCTAACAGCAGTAGTTATAACATCAATATCATTATCAATTCATATGCCAGCAATTATGGAGATATTATTGATTCATATAACAGAAGTGTCATCAAAATTTGTGTATAAATCCAGAAATTGTGGAGTAACTTTCAAATCCTCATATGATGTTAGAAAATATGGAACGTAGTAGAAACACATTCAACAGAATCTGCAGAAAGAAGTCGCAGTTGGCAAGATAGCATGAAATATGGTAATTACACTTATTCACTACAACATATACTGTACAAATAGCTTGAAATTAGTTAGAGTTATATTATTATGACATGTACAGAACTTTCCAAGGTTCCAAGAAAAACACAACTTGAAAATTTGAAGTTATCAGAGATACCTGATAAGAATTCATTAAACATTAACCTGTTTCAATATTCATTCCAAACAGAACATTAAATATGCATATCAGAGAAACAATGATCAATTTCTTTTAGAACCAATTTATCACATAAATATTACGGTGACTTCATATCTTGGCAGAGGAATTATAATTTATTTTGAAACAAGTTCTTGATGGACTGAGTTCTAGGCTTTACTACAAATTTTGGAATCTCTATGGTCCAATAAAACTGATAGAGTTTTTATCCATGATTAATATCTTTATAATAACACTGTCTATATAAATTTATTAAATTGGATTTAAATAAATTTCGAATACTGATAAAAAGAATATTAGAATCTATTACCATTGTGACAAAAATAGTGAGATTAATGACCAGACTCAACACTACACTGATAGGGACTTGGATTAACTGCTGTAATTTAGTTGACTTGGATTGAAATTGAATGACGTGGTATTTTTTACTCAAAAAGAAATCAAAATCGGCATTAAAATATGAAGTGTTAGATCTCAATCTACCAACCAAATGTGTCGAACTCAAAAACACAACAAATTGATGACTGTGTACAATCCAATTTCGACTCAATAACAAGTACTAAGAATATATAAATCTGATAGATAGTCCCTTAAATAATAATAATCAATAGACATAAACAAGTACTGAGCATATATAAATCTAATTGATGGGAAATCGAATTTCGACTCAATAGATTCATGACAGATCCTTGACTGAGATTGAGATTATAAGATGTCAAAATATAATAATCAATAAAACTTTATTCCATAATCATTAAAATGTACATTATATAGTTCTTACATGAATAAAACAAAGCATAACAAAGAGAAATTGACGAAGACACTTGAGACTAAATTGACTACAAATTCATTCAAAGGCCCAACTATTTTCGCAACGAACTTCCTCCTTTTCCTCAGGGGTGTAATCATTCTTAATGTTGAAAATCTTGCGAATCTCCTCTGGTGTCTTGTCCTTGATGTTGTTTGCTGTAGTCAAACATCCAAGATCATATAGACTCTTGATGTCCAAATACCTAGCAGCCAAGATGAGTTTCAAGAGAGTATCTTGATCAACCTTGACAAAGTCAGCGTCCCACTTCTCAAGCTCATCAGAACTTGCAGCATCAACATGTTTCTTGCAATACTCAATGACCATAGCCAAGATCTTGCCAGTTACATTCGTTAGAGGGATTTCAGTGTCGTTGACACACTCATCGTCGATCAAATGCTTGATCGTCTGGGATTGAACTGCCACCGCCTCTTCGATTTCAAAGGTCTCGCCATCAGAACTCTTCAGGATGATTTTCTTCAATGATGATGCCATGACTTTGAAACCCTAAATCTCTTTGTATCTTTCTCTTAGTTTGAAAAGAATAGGCGTGAGTGTGTACTATTTATAAAGCCCGCACCTAGGAATATGTTATTTTAAATAAAAAAAATTGGTCAAAAATGTTTTATTTTCAACTCAAAATATATATTTTTTGAATAAAAAAATTATTTGTTTTTCCTCTCAAAAAAATATTTTAAGGAAAAAACTGTTTCTAGAATATTGTATTTTGAATTAAAATAATATGTTTCTAGAATGTTGTATTTTCAATTAAATAAAATTGTTTCTAGAATAAATTATTATTTTCAATTAAAAAATTAGTTTCTCGAATATTCTCTTAACATAATGCTTATTACAACAAACTTTTAGACACCTGAAGCTAAATTTATGCTACAAGAAGATGGAGTGGGAAGGAGGGAAAGGTTCGTGTTATTACGTGCTTTCCATACACATGCTAACCAAATGGTGACAACCATATTATGAATTACTTTATCATCATTGGAAAGAGCACTACGAAATAGAGAGCTACGAATCCTCAAAACACTGATGTTGAAGAGACTTATTTTTCGCAATTTCCAACACACGAAATGGATTTAAAAGTGCATCTAAGATGGAAAAAGATTGTGCCGACATTGATATGCGGGGCGTAGTCTCTGAAACCAAAAATAAAATAAAAAAATTTTGCATGAATAAAATAAAATAATTTTATTTAGACTTAAAAATATCGACCTTCTTTTTCTTATGTTCGTCTCACATCAAGTACTATTTAACATACATGTTTCATAAAACATAACCTATTTCATAAAGTCTTATTTAAATCAAGATAGTAACATGTCAATCTTCTTTACAGAATATTGTTACATGATCAAAAGGCCAGCGAAAGAGAATAGATGCTGAACGCACAAATGATTCAAGTGCATTTAGAGTTCCAAGACTTCAGAGCTTATGATGGATAGTAATGCAAATTGTTATCTTTTTTCTTGCACAAAATTCAGCTGCATTTATAAATAACACTTCTGTTGGAAAGCTGGCAGAATGCTGCTCAGTTTTCTAACTTTGCTCCCATAATAGGTTAAAGTTTTCATTGCCGCGTAAAACAACAAATTGCAATCTTCCATAACATTTTGTTATAACACTCATTGACATTCGGTTTTATATTCACAACATACAGAAACAAAATCTCCAATGGATAGATTTCATCACATGTATGCACCTTCGTATGCCTCTATCGTTGAAACCATAAAATTTCCTTTAACATACTTTCAGACCAATTAGACCAAGAGTTCCTGTGACGTATAAGAGCATAGAGATAATTCAGGAAGTTAAGAACAAATTCGTATGATGTTCGAAATAGTTCCACGGCAAGGCAGTAAAGTAAAGATAGTCGTTCTAACATAATAGCTAACTAAGTAAAACTTACAAGCGATATCAGCGGACCATCTGAATGTTCTTGAATTTCTCATTCCTTATGTATACCGCTTTCAACCTCACATCATTTATTGCGTATTAATCTCAGATTTTATAGTTTATTTAACCAAATTATAAAAAATCAAGTAATCAACGGTTTACGAATTATGAGATGAATATCAGATATATGGTAGGCAATACCAAGGTTGACATGCACTCTAATCAGTCTCACGTAGAATAATAAGCAATGAATTGAGCAGGGGATGATATACGGTCTTGTGTATTCCAAGTAAGATATGAAATGTAGTAATTATAATTACTCACTATAACATGTACCATACGATGTTGAAGAGACTTATTTTCCACAATCTCCAACACACGAAATAGAAGTCAGAACTGGAGCTGAGATCGTAAAAGATTTTGTCGACGTTGATGTGCAAGTAAACTAGTCTCTTTGAAACCCAAAAAATTAAGTTTTGCAAGAATAAAAAAAACATGGTCCATTTAGACTTAAAAATATGGACATTCTTTTTCTCATGTTTCATCAATGGAATTTTACTTAACATAACCTGTTTCATAAGATAAATGGTTGATAATCTATTAGTTGTTTTTGGATTGCGACCAATCGAAGGGCTTCATAGCTACTAACTAGAATTTGAAATGCTAAGCATTCAATTGATAGTAACATATGTCAATCTTCTTTACATAATATTGTTAGATGATAAAAAGGAAAGCCAAACAAGCTAGACTAGATGCAATATTTTGTCGGCTGAACGCGCTCTAGGTTGAAATTAAGAGGAATTAGTTATTCTGCACTGGTCCCTTCATTTCAGTCTCAAAACATAAACATTCTCAAGCTGCCCATGTTTTCTGCAAATGAAAGTTCAGATTTTATTACACGGCATTCAAACGTCAATCTCGATTAACCAGTTTCAGCAGAACAATTATCCAACTGGTAACATGAATTTAAGCCAATGATTCAAGTGAATTTACAGTTCCAAGACTTCAGAGCTAATGATAATAATGCAATTTGTTCTCTTTCTAGCATCTCAATTCTCAAGAAATCACCTAGAAGCATAAAATTCAGGAGCATTTATCAATCACTCTTTTGATGGAGTTACTATAATTCTTGGCCTCATATCCCAACTCCAAAAACTCTATTCTTCGCCTCTATTATTTTCGTAGAAACCATAAAATTTAGCATAAAATACTTTGTGAACAATTAGAGAACAAGAGTTCCAATGATTTGGAATAGCATAGAGATAATTAAGGAAGTTACAAACAAACTGATATAACATAAACTGAATGTCCACCTCGCATAAATAGAAGAAGCTAAATCACAATATGTTCCACTTTCCATCAATTTCTCACAAATCCTTATGACATTTGATAAACTCAAATTATCCAAACCAAATTTAATGAAAACTGAATGCAACGATAACTATCAAATTTAATCAATCGTCTGTGTAATTTGACTCGCTCTTCCAGCCATCCCTCCTACCTGAAATTAGATCATTCAAAAGTAATCATCAACTGAGATAAAAAGGCATAGGAATTTAAAAATTGAGCTTATGATTACTAAAAAGACAAGTTCCAGATTGCTTGGAATTGTTGACAAATAGTGTTTCATGTTTATCACCTTCTCTGAACTAAAAGATAAACCTAACAACTAAGTAAAATTTACAAGTGACGCCAGAGAACCATTTGAATGTTCTTGGAATACAACCATAGTGCTTAACCTCTATGAATATGAACAAGGAAATGATTTATGAGATAAATATCAGATATATGGTAGGCAATATCAAGGTTGACATGCATTCAAACAGCAGTAGTTATAACCTCAATAATATTTATCAATTCATATATGCCAGCAATTATGGAGATATTATCAATTCATATAACAGCAGTGTCATCAAAAAAATTGTGTATAAAGCCAGCAATTATGGAGTAACTTTCAAATCCTCATAAGATGTTAGAAAATATGGAATGTAGTAAAAACACATTCAACAGAATCAGCAGAAAGAACTCGCAGTTGGCAAGATAGCATGAAATATGGTAATTACACTTATTCACTACAACATATACTGTACAAATAGCTTGATATTAGGTAGAGTTATTTTATTATGCCTACAAAATTATACAGAACAACATCGATACCTGATAAGAATTAATTCAACATTAACCTGTTTCAATATTCATTCCAAACAGAACATTACATATGCATATCAGAGAAACAATGATCAATTTCTTTTACAACCAATTTATCACATAAATATTATGTTGTTACTTCATAGGATTTAATCCGAATTTTGGAATCTCTATGGTCTAATAAAACTGATAGAGTTTTTATCCATAATCAATATCTTTATGATTGAGGGTTTATATCTTTGTTAAATAGTTTAGAATAACACTGTCTATATAAATATATTAAATCGCATTTAAATAAATTTCGAATACTGATAAACAGAATGTTAGAATCTATTACCATTGTGATAAAAAGAGTGAGATTAATGACCAGACTCAACACTACACTGATACGGACTTGGATTAACTGCTGTAATTTAGTTGACTTGGATTGAAATTGAATGACGTGGTATTTTTTACTCAAAAAGAAATCAAAATCGACATTAAAATTCAAAAAGAAATAAAAACCGGCATTAAAGTATGAACTGTTTGATCTCAATCTACCAACCAAATCTCTGTCGAACTCAAAAACACATCAAATTGATGACTGTGTACAATCCAATTCGACTCAATAACAAGTACTAAGAATATATAAATCTGATAGATAGTCCCTTAAATAATAATAATCAATAGACATAAACAAGTACTGAGCATATATAAATCTAATTGATGGGCAATCGAATTTGGACTCAATAGATTCACGACACATCCTTGACTGAAATTGAAACTATAAGATGTCAAAATATAATAATCAATAAAACTTTATTCTATAATCAATAAAAAGCACATTCTAGTTCTTTCATGAATAAAAGCAATCATAACAAAGAGATATTGACTACAACACTGGAGACTAAATGGACTGAGATTTAGATTATAAGATGTCAAAATATAATAATCAATAAATTTTTATTCCATGATCATTAAAAAGTACATTATATAGTTCTTTCATGAATAAAACGAAGCTTAACAAAGAGAAATTGACGAAGACACTGGAGACTAAATTGACTACAGATTCATTCAAACGCCCAACTATTTTCGCGACGAACTTCCTCCTTTTCCTCAGGGGTGTATTCATTCTTAATGTTGAAAATCTTGCAAATCTCCTCCGGTGTCTTGTCCTTGATGTTGTTTGCTGTAGTCATACATGCAAGATCATATAGACTCTTGATGTCCAAATACATAGCAGCCAAGATGAGTTTCAAGAAAGTATCTTGATCAACCTTGACAAATTCAGCGTCCCACTTCTTAAGCTCATCAGAACTTGCAGCATCAACATGTTTCTTGCAATACTCAATTACCATGGCCAAGATCTTGCTGGTTACGTTCAAAACAGGGATTCCAGTGTCGTTGGCAGACTCGTCGCCGATCAAATGCTTGATCGTCTGGGATTGAACTGCCACCGCCTCTTCGATTTCAAAGGTCTCGCCATCAGAACTCTTCAGGATGATCTTCTTCAATGATGATGCCATGACTTTGAAACCCTAAATCTCTGTGTCTTTCTCTTAGTTTGAAAAGAATAGGCGTGAGTGTGTACTATTTATAAAGCCCGCACCTAGGAATATGTTATTTTAAATAAAAAAAAATTGGTCAAAAATGTTTTATTTTCGACTCAAAATATATATTTTTTGAATAATTTTTTTTTTTGAAGGAATAAAAAAATTATTTGATTTTCCTTTCAAAAAAATATTTTAATGAAATTTTTTTGTTTCTAGAATATTGTATTTTGAATTAAAATAATATGTTTCTAGAATGTTGTATTTTCAATTAAATAAAATTGTTTCTAGAATAAATTATTTTCAATTAAAAAATTAGTTTCTCGAATATTCTCTTAACATAATGCTTATTACAACAAACTTTTAGACACTTGAAGCTAAATTTAGGATCATCAACCTCCATATTCTCAGATTCGGATGTTGAGGCAAAATCTCAAATTAATTTTAAAGATAATAAACTTTAACGATTAAGGATTAAATGGACTTTGATAAATTCTTTGGTATTTAACTTGTGCTCTTGAGTGTTTTACTAAGACAGGAACAAGTTTAAAATCATACCAAGATATAAGAAATCAAAGGACATTGAATTCATGAACTAACTCTGAAGATCAGAAAGT
>Ga0315914_1008320_pt1 | contig 13906 bp, 6 predicted proteins | sample MpolenodulesMG_FD_203920 | JGI IMG/M metagenome (GOLD analysis project Ga0315914, IMG submission 203920) | Medicago polymorpha root nodule microbial communities from Los Angeles, California, United States - elongated nodules | ecosystem: Host-associated > Plants > Roots > Nodule | place: USA...
GAGAGAGAGGATGTTGATCACCTTTTTCTTCATTGTGATTTTTTTCAACAAATTTGGAATGCTCATTATAATTGGTTAGGCTTCATCATGGTCAATGATTTGTCTCATATTTCGGATCATCTGATTCAGCTGGTTTGGTTTTCGATTGTTTAGGTCATTTGGCAGAAAATAAATGCATGTATTTTCCAACAGAATCAAGATGTACTTCATCACCTTTTAAAAAAATTAAAATTCAATCTTTTAGGTGGTTGAAGGCAAAACATGTCATTTTCAATTTTGATTATCATATGTGTGGCTCATTCCTATTTTGTGTTTGGGAGGAGCAATTTAATTCCAATTTTTTAGTCTCTTGGGGACTTTTTCTCATTCTTTTTGATGTAATTGTAACTTTTCTTTGTTCTTCTCTAGCACTTCTTGTGCAGAGAAGGTAAATTGTTTGCCTAATATAATTATATTTTAGCCTCTTAAAAAAATATCTATAACATAACCATTGATTTAATTTGTAATGCATTGATGGTAGAACAATCATTTACAGACATGTCTAAACAAATTATACCATAATACTAATTTTTAAGTTAGTTCCAAAAATATCTATTTGACGTGAATTAACTAGATGTAAAAGAATTTATACCATCAATACAAGAAGATTAATCTCTAAAACTAAACAATTTTCTTAATAATGAATTATTTACCCGTGCTTGGCACGGGCTCCATACTAGTATCTATACCTATTAATAAAGACAATACTTTTTTTGGTGTAGCCTTTTTTTAAATGCCAAAAATGCCCTTTTCAGTTTTTTTCCACACTTAAAAAAACTTCTCCCCAACCACCATCACAGTTTAATGCCGGTTACTTTCCATTAACTTGTCATCCCACATAAATGATTTTTTCCTTCCCACAAAGGCACAAACTGACTTCGGCACACATATTCCCGATTACTTCTCTTTTGTTTCTTATCTCACGGTTTGTTTCCATCAAATCATACATTGTGTATTGTTCAATATATGACGCAGTTTTTTATTTTGGTTACATATTCATGCCTAGGTTTTATAGAAAAACTAAATATTAAGGAACTTCATTATAAAGAATTGCATATATTTATCCAGTTCTACCCTTAAATGACCAGTTATTCTTTCAATTGAATTGGTGCAAAGCCTTTTAAAGAAGTTGGGTCTGAAACATGAAACTGGGATATGTGGTAAGAAAGCCGCATCGGTGTTGGAATGTTGGGAACAGTGGTGGTAGTGAAATTGTGAGAAAAAGGGTGAAGAATACACTTAACTTAAAAGATGCCATTTGGGATATGTATTGAGATAGAACAAAGTATGAAGTAGAAGGGATGTGGAAATGTTGTAGGTATATATATAGTGCAAGTGTATTGAAAGAGAATTAACGTGTAAAATAGAAAGGTATATAGTTGAAGTCAAATTATGTATGAATTCATAGATTTGGGACAATATATATAACAGCACATGTATGAAACAAAACGACAAACCTGTGTATCCTTTGTACAAGGCATGCCCCTAGCTTTTGTGTCCATTCTCCATTATTGAAGAGCGTAACGATTTTTCTTTTGCGTGATTGATGATCAATCACTTTTATTCTCTATCTCTTGTAAAAATCATGCGAAGAAAAATTGTTAGAAATAACAAATTTGTTCATTCAAAATGTCTCTAACTATTATTAAATATCTTGTTGTATAAATACTTTCAATGTTACTATATTTTTATATTATAAGATAGATTGGTTATATTAATAATAGATATTTAGAAAAAAATAATCAATGTAATAAAGAATTTATAGAAAATCTCGTATTAAGGGTCAAACAAAATTTTGTAACAGACCCTATAGTTAGGGATTTATAAAGTATAATTTTAGAAAATTGTACTTAAATTGATCATATTGAGAATGTGCAATTTTTATCTTTACTTGTCTCGGGTGATATATTTATATATTCTCCATTTGAGTTTTTTTTCTTCATAAAAATTTACATTAGATGAGTTTAAGAGTTCATCAATGTTAAGATATGTTTCAAGATTTAAAGAACATTTGCAGAAGAACTTACATTCGGATAATTATGTATTTAGCCGATTTTCGTCCTTCAGTTTTCTATTTCAGATTTTATCCTTATGTTTTTGTAACAATTTTTTTTTATCTCTATATCCCCATTGTTTTAGTTTTTTATTTTATTTTTTATAACAAGGCGAAAGTGAAATATATATAAATTACCAACCAAAATAAGTCTTCCAGCATATGATTTAGTGGAAACGACTTAAAAGAAGTATAATGTTACATAACAAGATAAATAAAACAAAATCCTTCAAAAAAAAGATAAATAAAACAAAAGAAGAAAAAATAAGCTAAAGTTACATCAATGAATATGATTAAACCTCTAAAAATGGTCATCAAAATCGAAAGTAACATATGTTAATTTCAACCACTAGAATGACTAAAACTTAACTTTTCACTTAAGATTGTAAGTGTTCCTTCTTATGATAGAATATGTGTCTATTTCTCTCTTTTCAAATAACCCACACGTCCAAAACCCAAGTGATGTTTAAAGTCCCCTCTATTTTTTGGAATAGTCCCCTAACCCTCAAAACTGACACAAGATGATCCATTAAATTTCCCTCAATAGCCCCACTGTTGTAGTCTTGAATTTCATCTTTCAATATAAATAAATAGATGACATGGCTAACATAACCCACGAGAAATTAACAATATTCGTAGATATTTTGCAATATTGGAGATATTTTGCACCGATAAAATAGTTACCAAAACAAATAAACGTGTATATAAATAGAAATTAATTTTATGACGTACCAATAAGCCGACTCTAGTTTTCTCTCTCTAGGTTTTCCCTTATAGTTTCTTTATTGAGGGGTGGTTCTGGTTCAATTCTTGACCTGAAATCACTCATCTTCATCTTTTTCTCTCTATTTCAATCTAAATAAGTGATTTTTACATAGATCTAGGTTTTTTTCTTTGTGATTTCATCATCTAAGTGTGGTGGTTTGTTGTTCGTCGTCTTGTGCGGCGTTGTTTGATTTTCCGTCTTCGTGCGGTGTTCATTTGATTCATATTGAAAAAGATAGATCATTCAATCAAAGGTTTGGGCGTCAACGTTGCAGATCCGGAGGCCATGGATATTCCGGTCACTTTAATTTTATCATATATTTTTGTAGGCATTATGTCGTTATATGCTATTAACTTGGATGTTGTAAGTTTGTTCGCAGATTCATCTTTTACGTTTTTAGCGGTGTTGAATGATGTAATCTCTCGATTTGAATGAATGAATATCATTTTATTTTTGTCAAAAAAATAAAAATAGAAATTAATTTTATTAAAAACTACTACTCCCTCCGTCTCAGATTAACTGACTTATTTACTCATTTCACATATATTAAGGAAAATTTACAAATGAAGGAGAGAGAAAAATGATTTTAAGTGCTTTTGTTAAGTGTCGGTGGATTCTCCATATCATAAATGCAAAGTAGAATATATTGAATTGGAAATGATCAAAGTAGTATTAATTAGAGTTATAATTGAAAAAAAAAATTAATATAGTATTAAAAAGTGAAATGACTCAGTTATTATACGACATTTTCTATTTTACAAAAAACTCAGTTATCCTGGAACAGAGGCAATACAAATCTTTAATAAACTTCATGGTCAAACACAAATGCATATATATTAGCAAGACATAAAAAGATTAAAAAATTAAACATAAATATACAAACAAAGTCTAACAAGACACGAACAGATAGATATAGTCTTGCAAAGTGTATATGTATTTTCTTAAAATGTAAGTATGGGGAAAAGTACTATTGTCTTGCTGAAACATATCAATTGTCCTCCCAAGTACCGAATTCTCCAACTTTTTTTATACTAATTGTAAATTGAATATGGTCAGTTATTTGTGAGGATTCTATTATTGATCAACTATGATGAAATGTTTTGCGAGTAATATTGATAATAAAGAGTATTTGTGAGCATAATTCGGTTGATTTGGATATTGCACTATAAACGTATGACTTGTATTTTAATTCTAGATTCACCACTTATTTATATAAAAGGTGAAATTCAAACCATTATACAGTAGGAACTCTATAAATTAATAATGTCAGGACCGTAGAAATTTATTAATTTAGAGAGTTATTAATTTATCGATAAATTAATAATTATTAATTTAAAGAGTTTTTAAGTAATTATACAGTACATTCTAAACAAAAAGGCAAATTAGTTTATGCCTCTTAGAATTACGTAGCAGCGAACCTTGGGACGCAACGTAAATTAGTAACTACTGTGTTCATATGCATTGGAAAAATACAATACAAAAATACAACACCTGAGTTATTGGATGCAATAAGAAAAGTTAGAGATGAGCTCCAAACAGACTTGAACTTTAAAGGAAAACAGACAACTATTGAATCATATTTCAATAGAGTGTAATATATATTTTTTTCAGTTTCTATGAATTATTAATTTATGATTTTCTTGGGACCGAAAATTATAAAGGGATCTCCCGAAAAATTATTATCTTATTATTTTATCGAGTTTTTCAATTTTTTATATTGGCCCAAGTCGGGACCGGACAAATTTATTATTTTAGAGAATTTATTAATTTACCGAGTATTAATTTAAAGAGTTTCTACTGTACTATTTGATGAAAAATTAGAGTTAGGCTGGTGTTAACGAATTCGTTGACATCAAATCTCAACCGTTCAATCTAATTAATCTAATGGTTGAAAATATGGAAACTAAAGATTTATATGTGTGTATCATGTGATAATAATCTGTTGATTTAATTAATCCCTGAATATGTGTGTATCGTGTGATAATAATTTGTTGATTTAATTAATCCCTGAAATTATTCCAACAAAAACAAAACTCTTAATCCCTGTCCCTGAAGTCTTCCCTGACGGTGTTTTGTTATTGAGCACACAAGAATGAAGAATGAAGTAATGACCAACATTAAGCCTTTGAAACTTAATTTAGTCCCAAATTGAATTTCAATTGTAATTTTGTTTCTTGCATAGGGCAATCAATCCCACATGACATGGTGTAAGCAATTGGAATTAGAAAGCAAAAAAATCAATCATGCGTTGCAGCGTAATCGAATTTGCAACAGCTTTAGGGATTTGTTTCATTCCCATAAAAGACAATTAGGTGAAGAAAAAAAAAGTTTTATTGTACTTTTGATGGAGAATGAAATCGAAAACAAGAAAACAAAGGGTTGATCAATTGGTAGAACTTGAACAAATCCCACGTTAACAATGAAAGTGTAACATGATTTTCTTTGAAGAATCCCCACGTTAACAATTAAGTGAATAAATGGAAGCCATTAAAATCAAAATAAAGAAGGTTATGATTTGGTGTCAATGAATTCGTTTGACACCAGTGTCGACAGATCCTGCTCGAAAAATTAATATTGACAATAATGATAAAGATAATAATTTAATTTTTTTTTGAACAAGGATAATAATTTAAAATTAAAATAAACCCTTAAGAAAAAGAATTTAAAGATAATCTTTATTATATTTTTTAACAAGAAAAGACAACCTTTATTATATAAAAACAGAAGAAAAGGAGATAACATAGACCAAAAAATTATTATTTTACCATGATAATACCATTGCATATGCATTAGTTGAAGCTGGAATTATGAAATTAACGCAATTTATCCATACAAATTTACTTTTTAAGCAATATTTTAAGGGTTGTTATTGGAATTATGAAATTAATTTACACGATCTTACAATGATTTCATCAAGAAATTGATTTAGTTAATCATTCAAAATACTCATTGTGCCACATTATATACTCCCCTGTCCAAGAACTTGAGCAATGTGAGAGACTAACAACAAATTACAAATAACTTCAAAACCAACTTCGACATCCACCCTCAACCGTAGTGTGGCCCTGGGTGGCTGGGTCCAATTCCAACATTGCAATCCTTAACCCGACTCAATACATATATAAAATAAATAAAAAGAGAATGAGAATAACAACAGAGGCTAGGGTTTCATAAAATACGAATAACTCAACATTACAAAAGGTTATAAGAGAATATATAATAAAACATAATAGACTATAACTTACTAATATAAATGATCAATAGCTTAAGCCAAGTAATTTATTACCTAACACTTACCCTTACTGCTTGTTTGGTGCACATGATATGATAGACACATGATATGATAAAAAAATGGATAAAAATGTGATATGATGGTGACATGATAACATTTATCCTATTACATGTTTGGTGCACACATGATAAGAAGCATGATGATATTATTTTATCCTTTCATGATCGATACACACTTCATATTGATATTGACATGATAAAATATACATCTAATAACAAAATTTTCGTTGTAAAAGAAATTCATTTTTTTTTTTAAGTTACATTATTATTTTTTTTACGGGAAAATATAATATAATTACCAAGTAAAATTCATTGACATTTACATAATCCATGGCAAAAAGTATTATAATAAGCAAAAAATTTAAGAAACAAATGCAAATATATTAATAAAAAACACAGAAGGTACCACCGCAACTCATCTCGAGCTAAAAAGAAGGGAAAACAAGCAAAAACATAACACCAAAGCTACAGAGAAGAGGAATCAATTGATATTGAAAAGCAATAGCAATCGCAAATTGAATCCATTGAAATATCCCTATTTTCATTCTTCATAGGTTCTGGCTCGGTAAAGATAAGGGTTGCCGGAAAAAGAAAAGAGATTGGAGTTGGCTCCGGCGAAGGGAAAAATGGACCAGAGACAGGTGGCAGTCACAGAGAAAGTGGGAGAGAAGCAGGAGTAGATCACAAAGAATGAGAGTCATGGACATTAAAAAATAAAAAGTGGGAGTCACAAGTAGTGGAAGAGGGTTAGGCGCTAATGATTTTGCTATCCTATTTCTAACCCAACTAAAACAATGGATTAAAATAATGAAGGATGAATAGGAAAAATAAAAAGTGGGAGTCACAAGGAGTCGAAGAGGGTTACACGCTAATGATTTTGCTATCCTATTTCTAACCCAACTAAAAGAAAGGATTAAAATAATGAAGGATGAATAGGATATGATAAGCAATGAGATAATTTTATCCTTTCCTATTGGTGCATCAAACAAGCGATTTAGGTGGGATATGATAATTTTATCATATTATGTCTTCTTATCATGTGCACCAAACGGACCCTTAAACTCATGAAGCATCTACGAGAAGCATTATGAGTTTGAAGGTAGGTGTTAGATAATAAAGTATTGAACTTAAGCTATTAGGTCTTTATATTAGTGAGTTAGAGTCCATTAGGTTAAGCTCAATGCGTTATTATCTAACATCTACCCTCAAACTCATGATGCATCAACAAGAAGTATTGTGAGTTTGTCAAACAAAATACAAAAAACATACAAAATAATATAAACGTCTAACATCAGAAGAATCAAAAGGGGTTCAAGCTTATTAGGATTAGGTCCAATTCTACCCTCAACATCAACAAGCTTGGTCCATTGTATAAATATGCTTGAATACCCTAATCTTTTGAGCTATTTTTTGGGATGAAATTCAAGCCTATTTAACATGGTATCAGAGTCGGGTTAAGGATTACAATGTGAGAATTGGACCTAGACCAATACTAGGCGTGAGGGTGGATGTTGAAGTTGGTTTTGAAGTTGTTTGTAATTTGATGTTAGTCACACATTGCTTAGGTTTTGGGGTTGTTAAGTGTATAAATATGTTTGGGGTACTCTCATCCTTTGACGTAACTTTTGGGATGAGATTCCAAGCTATTTAACACAATTTTAATATAATACTCATTTCAGTTCTTATTATAAAAAAATATTGACTTTTTAGGTTCATTGTGTAAGTGATGTATCTAGTCTATATTTATAGCGAGATACGTTAATTATTCAATGAACCTAAAAGTCAATTGTTTCTTATACTAAGGACTGGAGGGAGTAAGAAATAATTACCACCGAATTTATAAAATCTCTTTTTCAACTTTAACATTTAATTTATACAATGCGCTTCAACACTCCGAACCCTTTCTTTTAAAAAGAAAAAAAATAATAATTTAATACTAAAAAAAGATAAAAGTTATAAGGGAAATGCTAACTTGGGCCCTTAAGACACAAGTTAATGAATCAAATATAGAAATAGTTTATTAGAATGTGCACATTATATTTAATATTTAACTTTTTAATAAATTAAATGCACAAAATTTTAAAGAACATTTCTTCTTCTAGGTTTCTTAACATGTGCCTTTAGGCACAAATTAGCACTACCCAAATTATAATAATATTACTTGAGGAATTCTAACAACACTCACTTTTTAACACTCTATCTAACACTCATTCTTTTATTGGGTGAAATCAATGTATGTCCTACTATTTTGTATAAGTTCAATTTTTAAAGTGTAGACCCACAATGATTTAAACCAATAAAAGAGTGAGTATTAGAGAGTGTTCAAAAGAGATCGTGTTGCTAACATTAGCCACTACTGTTAAGTATCTTGGCTTGTTTTGGAATTGAACGGTGTATTAGTCACATTCACAGTCAACTTGCCAACTATAAGCGTGATGCAAATCTCATCATAACTCTCAACTCTAGATTTTTCACTTTCTATTTTTTTGTTCACTTTCAATTTATAATGCATTAGTATATAATAAGACTATAATAGTAAAATATTGACTATCTTTGTTTCATTCATAGTATTATATTTGATTTGTGTAAAATATGTGTATCTTTGTGTCATTCATACCATGTGCACCGTATGTAGATGTGTTGCATTCTGCATGGAGGAGAGAAGATCGAAGACATAATGATATTATTTATTAAGATTAAAAAGAATCAAAGAATAAAATATTAATTATCGACGTGACAACAACTAATTTAATGAACAAATCAAAGAATCTCTCATTGCCTAACAACTAAAATTAATACTCTTTCTTTTATACCAAAGTAGAACAAACTGAAGTTTTAGGATCAACAATCGCAGGCAACAAATACTTTCTTCCATTATCACCATGTGCGTTATAGCTAGCACCACTTGTTTTGTCCATCAAAAGGTCCCCAGCATAACCAGGATAAGCTCCTTTAGCATAAACACCGGTACAAGCCGAAGCAGCTTCTAAAGGAGCTTCTTTTGGTCCTTGAAAATATCCATTACCAAAAGGATTCGTTACGGTTCCAGCTAAAAGACTAGCAACATTTATAACCATTCCGTCAAGACCCACATCGTTATTTGGTGCAACTAAAGGTACACTTTGTGGACCGTAAATTGGTTGATGAAATGGCCATGCGCATTGACCAGCACATTGTGTCTCTGAATTTCCAACCCAAATGTATGCGAATTTGTTTCTCTTCCCGTTTACGCGCGCACCATAAGAAGAACCATGGGTTCCACACCTACTTGAACAAAAACCGTCAACTAACACATCAGTAGCGGTTAGGACAACGTTGATGGCGTTTTGTTGTTGCCCTTTTGATGCCAGTTTAAGAATTTGGTTAGTTGTGAGAGATTTTCCTAAAGAGTAATTCTCTTCAAGAATTTGAGAACCTAGTGAGAGAGCTAGGCTAAATGATTTCTTGTTGGCGAGTTGGTAATATTTTTCGGTTGATTTCCACCATGTGGCAACAGATGGTTGTGATGTGGTTGTTCCTTGTTTAGGAGAAGAGAGGGACATTATGAAATCAGTTATGATGGCTCGTTGAGATGGTTTGAATTTTCCATACCAAATAAGGTTGATTGAGATTTTTCCAGTGAGAAGAGAGCCCTTGTGGTATTGAAATTTAAGTTGTTGGTCCGATTCAGTGAGTATTCTAGCAGCTGTGATTAAATGAAGAAGTGAATTTGTGAGAAAAAGGGTGAAGATTACACTTAACTTAAAAGATGCCATTTGGGATATGTATTGAGATAGAACAAAGTATGAAGCAGAAAGAATGTGGAAATGTTGTGAGGTGATGGAAATGTAAGGTGGGGTTGTAGGTATATATATAGTGGAAGTGTATTGAAAGGGAATTAACGTGTAAAATAGAAAGGTATATTATATAGTTGAAGTCAAATTATGTAGGAGTGAGTGATGGATGTGCCAGCTATATTACGCGTTGTTATTTTATTATTCCAGTTTGCACTTTGCATGAATTCATAGATTTGGGACAATAACAGCACATGTATGAAACAAAACGGGGTTTAAACTCTAGGGTGGAGCTTGTTAGGCGACAAGCTAACGGTGTTGCTCATTCTCTAGCAAGAGAAGTCACGTTACTTGCTAGTCCCGTTACTTATTATGATATATCCAACTGTATTGAAACTCTTATCATTAATGAAATGTTATAAGCATGTTTCTCTAAAATAAAAAAATGTATGAAACAAAACGACAAAGCCGTGTATCCTTTGTACAAGGCATATGCCCCTTGCTTTTGTGTCCATTCTCCATTATTGAAGACCGTAACAATTTTTCTTTTGCGTGATTGATGATCAATCATCTTTATTATATCCCTCTCTTATAAAAATCATGCTAAAAAAAGTTGTAAGAAATAATAAATTTGTTCCAAATGTCTTTTTTTTTTTTTTTTTTAGGAAAATTTGTTCCAAATGTCTCTAACTATTATTAAATCTCTTGTTGTATAAATACTTTCAATGTTACTATATTTTTTATATTCTAAGATAGATTGGTTGTATTAATAATAGATATTTAGAAAAGAAAAAATAATAATCAATGTATTTAAAAATTTATCGATACACACAAATTTTGGTAACAGATCTTATAATTTTAGGGATATTTGAAGTATAATTGAAGAAAATTGCACTTAATTTGATCGTACTGAGAATGTGCAATTTTTATCTTCATTTGCTTTGGTTTATGTCTTTATATACTCTCCATTTGTGTTTTTTTTTCCTTCATAGATGTTTACATGAGTTGACTTTGGGAACTCATCAATGTTAAGATAGGTTTCAAGGTTAAAAAAACATTTCAGAAGAACTTACATTCAGATAATTATGTATAATTATTCTTTTGTCTTTTTGTCTACATGGTATATAAGGTATAGTATATCACCCTTGTTCAGAGTAATATTGAGTTCTTAGACATTTCTCCTGTTATGTAGGAGGGGCAAACTCTATCTAGGTCACTCATGTCCCTTAGCATGATTCGTGGAGTACCTACCAACCGACTTTATAGCCATCTTGTTATGGACAATGTTTGTACGGCAACTAAGAACTTGACTCTTACATCTAGGGTACATAGTGGTTTTAGGTCGAAGGGTGAAATACACCACTTATCATGTACTATGAGAATAACTTGTGATATTTACATAACTTTTTATGTATTATTCTGATGGCGGGTCAATCCAATATAAATATTACTAATAATATTTATATATGAGTAGTGTTAACTTATGCCGTTAGGCACATTCTAAGAAACTCAAAAGGAGAAATATTTCCTAAAATTTTGTGCATTTAATTGATTAAAAAGTTAAAGAGTAAATGCAATGCACACATTTCAATAAATTATTTCTATATTTGAATCATTAACTTGTATCTTGAGGGTACAAGTTAACATTTCCCTTTATATATATATGGGAAGACTTGATAACTCTTTATCGATGATACGTGAGATGTGATCATCAGTCTACCTACATAATAGTCTATATTCTTTAATGCTATCCCACTTAACAATAAAGTTGGACTACAAACACTTTAATAATAATGTCCTTATATTTAATGGGGTCTCACGATTAACTTATATTTAATGTTTCATTAAACAGACTAATTATTCTAGGGACTTTATTATTTTGAAACAAAACAAAATCAATTAGGAAATGACTAATTCTATATTAAATTCATAATACAAAGTCAAATCCAATCAATACAGATTTTTTATTAGGGTTTACTCCGAGAATCTCCCACTAGCATTAAACACCAAATTAAATATTAACTCACAATGTGTACTTGTAAAGTGTTAGCATCATGCACACTCTAGGCAATATACTCTACTACTAGATAAGGAACTTTTTCCTATGTTGGTAAATTATACTTCTTTCAATTTCTACTTTCGATCTTCTATCAAAAAACAATTGAAGTGTCAAATTATACATTTGAATTGTTGGTAAGATCTAGTTTTCATTGGACGCAAGATTAAACCATTTTCACCTCAGACGGGATCAATTGAATCCACAACGCAAGAAACAAATATTTTGCTCAATTATGAGCCAAACGGTCCAAATCAAATATTTGACCTATGTAATAAAAACAACAACTATTTGAAGCTTGTACTCTTACATCTTACATAGTTGTCATCTAAGCATAGCATTTTATTCCAGATTACGATCTGGACATACTGTTCACCAATATGAAACTCCACATCCTTGTAACTACCCTCTTTCACACGGCCCCCCTTTACACCATACATTACCAACAACACTCTAAACTATAGTCCTCCTCGATCCACCACCACCCCCCAACACCAATCACCTAGTATAACAATGTTAAGCTCGCTTATCCACAAAATACATAAAGGGCGACCACCCAACTCTACAATTCATAACGGAGGCAGCTTCATTCAACAAAGAATCATTGACATTCACACCAACCATCAAACTTTTATTTATGGCGTGGAGCGCTTATTAGTCATCTTTTCTTTTACATAAATATTTAGTATGGTCTCATAAGCGTTGTCACGTTATAAATGAGTAGACAACATTATAAAAAAAATTATTCAAGAATGAGACAAGCGACCGAAATTCCAAAATAAATTAGAGAAACAAAAAACCAATTTTTAAAATTGAGAAACCAAAACATCATTTTTTTTTTAAATAGAATGATTAAAACTGCATTTATAACAAAAATATAAGAAAGTTTTATGTTATAAAAGAAATTATTCAAGAATGACACGGGAGACCGAAATTCCAAAATAAATTAGAGAAACAAAAAGCCAATTTTTAAAATTGAGAAACCAAAACATCATTTGTTTTTTAAATAGAATGATTAAAACTGCATTTATGACAAAAATATAAGAAAGTTTTATGTTATAAAAATAATTATTCAAGAATGAGACAAGAGACCGAAATTTCAAAATAAATTAGAGAAACAAAAAGCCAATTTTTAAAATTGAGAAACCAAAACATCATTTTTTTTTTTTAAATAGAATGATTAAAACTGCATTTATGACAAAAATATAAGAAAGTTTTATGACTGGTATAGTCGAAAACTTCTATGAAATGTAAGTTTCGCTTCATTTGTAGAGAAGTCAATTTTGATTTGGGAGACAAAATTAAGACCAACATATTTTTTTGTGAGAAAATTTAATTAATACCAACATGCTTGGTTGCTTTTAAGTAAAATTAATTTTATTTTTGAAATTGATTCTACTTGAGACTATGATTTGTAACTTCTTATTCTAAAATTAATATTTGCACACAAATATTCCTATAAACTTAGCTCAATTGATAGGAATATAACTTATTATATGTCGGGGCCGGGGTTCAAACCTCAGACACCTTATTTCAACCCATTTAAAAATGTGTGACCTCTAACCACTTACTATAGTTAACAAAAAAATAAAAAAAAAATTTACACAAAAATTTATAGCTCAACTTATTTTTGGCTTGAATATATCTTAATACAAAGAATGATATGAAGGGGAGAAGATTGAAGACATAATGATATTATTTTTAAGATAAAAGAATCAAAGAATAAAAAATTAATTATCGACATTATAACAACTAATTGAACGAACAAATCAAAGAATCTCTCATTGCCTAACAACTAAAACACTCTTTCTTTATACCAATGTAGAACAAGCTGAGGTTTTAGGATCAACAATCGCAGGCAACAAATACTTCCTTCCATTATCACCATTTGCATTGTAACTAGCACCACTTGTTTTGTCCATCAAAAG
>Ga0315914_1008321_pt1 | contig 13905 bp, 4 predicted proteins | sample MpolenodulesMG_FD_203920 | JGI IMG/M metagenome (GOLD analysis project Ga0315914, IMG submission 203920) | Medicago polymorpha root nodule microbial communities from Los Angeles, California, United States - elongated nodules | ecosystem: Host-associated > Plants > Roots > Nodule | place: USA...
CTAAAAATATATTTATGGACAATAAATATATTTTTGTACCGTATGAAGGACAATTTGATGCAAATATATTTTGAAAGGGAATATTATATTTTTGATGCAAATATTCTTTCACTGAAGGAGAAAAAAAAAAAACGTATCTTCAGTGTGATATTTGTTCCAAATTTATGAGTTATATTTCTCTATAAATATAGACCTTGTATCAGAGTAAACCTAGAGATAGAGGGGATGAAAACAAGGGTTTAGAAACAAACAACAAACTAGGGTTTGTATAGAGTTTGCTCTTGGCAACGAACACTAGGGTTGGGGTTGATTCACCTTGGAAAACACTATTAGGATTGAGTCTCTTGTTTACGGGAAGAGATTGAGACTTTGGGTAGAATTAGGCGGGAGACTTATTCATGTAACCCATTGATATCTCTTTTTTAAAGTTACTCATCATTATAGTGGAACGGAGGGATGCTCTCTCCCCCAGACTAGGTCAGTTTTGGATCGAACTGGGTAAACAAATTTCGTGTGTTTTCTCTTCTTTTTCTCCTACTGTTTTCTACTTTTGACTTGTGTTTATAACTTCCATACACTTTGTTTTGGTTGCTTGATTATTACGTGTTCCACACATCAAGTATTTTATTGGTGTGATTTTCATCGAATTCACAACAATTGGCGCCCACCGTAGGGCAACGGACAAAAGGGCAGAAGGCATTCCGATGGTTGAAGAGGTTAGATCTAAACTTGTGGAGCTACATAGTGTAGTGGGAAGTAAGGGAAAGAGCAGCATGGTGGTTGATGTTAAATTGACATCATCACTAATTTAGAGTCAAGGTGGAGAATGTTGTAGTATGACTCAAAATTTGATGGATGGAGAATATTGTTGCTAAAAATATAAAAGATTTGTTTCAAATATATTTTGTGCTGAAAATATATTTATGGACAATAAACATATTTTTGTAGCGTATGAAGTACGATTTGATGCAAATATATTTTGAAAGGGAATATTATATTTTTAATGCAAATATTCTTTCACTGAAGGAGAAAAAAAATGTATCTTCAGTGTGATATTCGTTCCAAATTTATGAGTTGTATTTCTCTATAAATATAGACCTTGTATTAGAGTAAACCTGAAGATAGAGGGGGGCTAAAAACAAGGGTTTAGAAACAAACTAGAGTTTGTATAGAGTTTGCTCTTGGCAACAAACACTAGGGTTGAGATTGATTCACCTTAGGAAACACTATTAGGATTGAGTCTCTTGGTCACGGGAAGAGATTGAGACTTTGGGTAGAATTAGGCGGGAGACTTATTCTTGTAACCCATTGATATCTCTTTTGTAAAGTTACTCATCATTATAGTGGAACGGAGGGCTGCTCTCTCCCCCAGACTAGGTCAGTTTTGGACAGAACTAGGTAAACAAATTTTGTGTGTTCTCTCTTCTTTTTCTCCTACTGTTATCTACTTTTGACTTGTGTTTATAACTTCCATACACTTTGTTTTGTTTGCTTGATTATTACTTGCTCCACAAATCAAGTATTTTATTGGTGTGATTTTCATCGAATTCACAACAGTTAAATTTTAATGTATCTTGACAAATATTTACATGAAAAGATATGAATTAAGGTGTCTCCCTGAATTTAATTTAATTGATAGGAATATTGCATAATATATAAATAAGGTAGGGTTCCGATGAACTGTTCAGAAGAACCTAAATTCAATTATCAGACTTACTATCTCTCGGTTAAATTTCGCATTATCAGTCAGGCCCCTTCTCCTAAAAATCAGAAAGTTAACAATAAAAACAATTACACTTGTTTTGCTCCCGTTTCAATATATATCTTATATGTGCTTCTTTTATTTATAATATTTAAAGGATGTAAAGATTGTAAAGAAGAAGCACATATGGAGTAGTCAGCTGTTGAAGGCATTAATGAAAAGACCTTATGCAGCATTCACCGGTGTCGGTGGTCAACTAACTGATAGGGAAATTGATCCTAGCATTTATAATGTTTTTGATCCCTACTTCAAACAAGGTATATATAAATGTACTTTTTTTTGGTAAACAAGGTAAATTTTACTCATTAATTTTCCTACTAATTGATTTACTAAAAATTTAATCAATAATGTTGTCAATTTGAAATCTTTATAAAAAATCAAGAACAAAGAGGTGAAACAAGTATTAATGGGAACATCAACCAAACAGTCTCGAGTAACAACAACAAATCTAAATCTAAATAATAAATCTAGATCTAATCTATAACAGGTAAGTGTAAAACAAAATCACAATTGAATCAAAGAACAAGATAAGGATAGTAGAGAGTAGTGGGGCAACACGTCAAAAATTTATTTGCCCATTTTGATCACAAAATGACCTACATCTACGAGAGAGAACATCTCTCATAGCTACTCCTATATCGAAAAGTCATTACAAAAACAAATACATAAAATTAACTTCAAGAAGCTCTCTAAGAGCAAACATAATTTCTATCATTTTACCACTCTCCTTTGATCAAAAGAGTTACAAAAGTGACCAAAAAATTTAGCTATCAATGTTCTCCAAGAATATCCCTTCAAGTTATCTCATTTACATTGTTACAATCACTCAATGACTTTCACTCTCATGGGGTTTTCCATGTTTCCTAAGTATGTTTTGCTTCCACCCCAATAATCCATTCCCAAAATGCATCAACCTTTTCTCAAGAGTTGGAGCACTCTTTAAGAATCCTAAATTTAAAAAATATTTCTCTAAAAAGTCAAATATTACAAATTCTCATGCATTAATAACATAAACTTTTATAAAAACTCACTATTAAAAGTTCTTCATTAACATTTCCCTAAAATAAATGGTCAAAACCATCTTGTATACACTTGGCTGCACATCTGTGTCTAGGCGTAAAACAACAGCCTGAAAACACTTCATGCAGATCTCCTGTACATGTGTGCAAACTGACAGAATGAAAAAGAACATATTTTAAGGCACTTCTCATCAAATGTTGTGAATGTATTAAATATTTATTTTTGTGTTGTTTAATAATCTAAAAACTAATTAAACTTTTAAAAAAGGACCTAATACTGCTGTGGTTTTGTGGCTTTTAGTGTGACAAATCTATCAAGTCCCTCACCTATGTACCACTTGATTTGACTCCTAGAATAAATAAACCCATGTGATTTCGTTAGTCATTACCATACTAAATCTAATCTCTCCTCTGTACATTCATATTCTCTCTCTCCTAGCAATCTCACTCTCTCATCCATGAAAATAGTTTCGTAATACTACTATTCTATTTCTTCTATTATTGTATTTCTTTATATATGAATAACAACCTTAAACGACGTTTATTTTAAAATGGATTGTAACAGATACAAAAAAAATTAATGTCATTTTAACCCTCCATAGTTTGACTTGACATTGGCAGGTGGAACAAGTATGCTTGAAGAAAAAGGAAAAGAAGAATATGAGGCATATGTCATGAAGGATAATCCGTTTTTGGATGCAGCTAGAAATGGCATAATTGAAATGGTGAACGAAATTCTAATCAAAATATCAAACGCCATCCTTAGCACTAACTCAAGCAAACAAAATGTATTGCTTGTTGCAGTAAAGTACAGGCAACTCCTTCTTGTTGAGAATTTGAGAATGATTACGAACTCAAAACCAGAACTTTGGAATAGCTTGATTCTTGCAATGGATGAGGATGAGAATACAGTATTACATTTGGCAGCAGAGGCAGTAGATAAACCTTGGCAGATTGCTGGTCCTGCATTGCAAATGATGTGGGATATAAAATGGTTTCAGGTACAATATTACAATTACAACCATATGTATAATCTTTTATTCTTTAACTTATTTCTTGTTTTGAAATTAGTTTCTCTATCTTAAATTTTTTCACAAATGCCCTCTTTTACCTATCAATAAAATCCTAGATAAGCTTATAAGCATTTTTTTGCATGTGAGAAATATCATTCGTAATCTTAGAATTTGAGTCTACGAAAGTATCAGAGTCTAACAAAAAATTAATTGGGCCATTCAGGTTACAGTTAAGACTTAGAGTCTCACAATGAATGGAATATGTCCGCAAATGAGTTTTTACTTGGGAGGACATAGAATTGTTTTGAGAAATTTCCATGAAGCAAATGCCATAGTAAAAATTTGTCTAAATTACATTGTTAGTCCCTCAAGTTATTTTTAGGTTTGAGTTTGGTCTTTTAAGGTACAAACATCAAACCGCTTTGACCCTTTTTGTCAATTTTTCATTTAAGTTCGTCAAATGTTTCATAAGATTAAGCAGCATCATATTTTGGTAATTAGGAAACATTTGACGATTCTAACAAAAAATGACAGAAATGATCAATGTATTTAACTTTACTTTGTAAGTTAAAGACTAAATAGAAAGAGTCTTAAATAGTATCTCTTTCAAATGAACATTTTTTTAGGGATCAAATGAACATGTTTTGTATATGTTTATTCATTTGCTTTTTTCCCCACCTTGGAGCAGTATATCAAAAGCTCTGTGCCACAACACTTCTATTTCACGAGCAACAAAAAACGCAGAACAGCTGCAGAAATCTTCATGGAAAAACACGAAGAACTTATAGAATACAGCAATGGATGGCTGAAAAAAACATCAGAATCCTGCTCTGTCGTAGCCGTGCTTATTGCTGGTGCTTCTTTCACCGCAGCAAGCGCAATACTTGGCGGAACAACGGATGGTAGACCAATATTAGAAAGCAATCCTGCATTCAATGTCTTCGCATTTGCTTCGCTTAGTGGCCTCTGCTTCTCTGTCACCTCACTCATCATGTTCCTTTCTATTATCACTTCTCAAAAACAAGCTAAAGATTTTCGCAGGGATTTGCCACTGACACTTTTTATCGGGTTAAGTTCTCTCTTTGTGTCCCTTGCTTCTATGTTTATGTCGTTCTGCACTGGCCACTTTTTCTTGCTTAGCCATAGATTTAAGTGGCTTTTGTTCCCAATTTATGCAGCTACTTGTTTGCCCGTGGCTTTCTATGGCATTTCGCAAATTCCTCTGTACTTGTATCTTCTAACAACTATTTTCACTAAGATGCCAAGGCCAGTTGATAACCGTGACAATTTTTAAGAACCTCTGTATCACTATTTGGAATAATCAGTGTGGTGTTGGATATATATTCATTTGTAATATCTAAAGCTTTTTATTATTTTTCTTCTTTTGCTGGTTATGTGTGTTGAAGTTGAGATGATTTGGCATACTTCTAGATAATCTTTTGATATAAACATGATGCTTTGGAATGTAATAATTTCTTTTATGTAACTGATTTAAGATTAAGGTTTGAGAATGTAATAATAATAATCACATTATATACGTATAGGAGTTTGGAAAATCTTTCTATTTGTTTTTTGTTGGATTGTCTTGAATTTGTAGCTATAATTATATGTAAGTTTTGTTTCTAAATTTGTGTTTAAAGGAAATAAAGTTTTACATATTGTCAATCCATTGAAGTAAACTGACTGTGTAATAGTCTGGACAAAAACCCGATACCCGCCTGAACCTGTTAAAATCGAGCGAAAAAATGTGTAAATGCGTAGTAGTGGTTGAGTTTGAATGTGCAAAAACAACCCATGAAAAACCGTAACTGACCGAAATGAACACATTCATCTTTTTATTCAGATTTTAAGTGGTATTCTGCTCAATGTATAAGCATAGTAGGCTACTGACATTGAGTGTGTCACAAGTTTAGATTTTTATCTTTTCAAAACTACTTTTTTAGAGTTTTTCTACTCTTTCTTTTCAATCTGTGAGCTGGCTGGTGAGCACAGCGTTATCTCTCTAGTATCTAGTCTCTTCTATTCCCAATTTATTTATTTTTATTTTTATTTTCTCACTCTTTTGTTTACTCTCCCTCCGTAACAAGACACAGTCACATAGCCATTTTTCATTTATCTTCCTATTCTGTCGTTCTGTTAGGCTTTGTTTGGGAGTTTCGAGGGGAGGGAAAGAGAAAGCTTTGCGAGTGGAAAATATAGAGGGAAATGAAGAAATTTTTCATATTTTTCTGAAAGAGTATTTTTTTTGGAATGATAAACTAATGTTTAAGATTCATATATTTTTAATATTAAGAATATTATAACAACATAGAAGAATTCATACAAACCTTCTAAACCGCCCAAAACCCTCCTCCAATACAACTTTTTAGTTCCCCAAATGAGGAGAGTTTTGTATTATGAAGAAAAATTGACCCCCCAAAACTCTCCCTTCCCAATGTACTATATTTCTTCCACTTACTTCTTTTTTTTTTCTTCCCAAAACCCTCCTCTCCACTTCCCTCCAAACTCGCAAACAAAGCCTTAGTCACTAAACCTCATTTATATTCTCCATCCCTCCTTCTTCAACCAGATTGGCAACCTTTCTAATCTTTAACTTTTAAGCTTTGTTTATTTGTTGTACAATTATTTTTTGCTAAAAATGAATGTAAGTTTGGTTCGTTTCTTTATAGATGCATTATGTTTCTTCTTCTCTATTTGAATCTCAGTTTTAGCTTTTGTTTTTGTTTTGTTTCTTTCTTTTAAACAATGGAAATTCAACAATGAACTGACAAACTTAAATTCCTATGTATGTACTTTGCCTTGGAATTACAGTTCTGTAAAAGTATGGAGAGACTATAAACACTTGGGATAGTTTGCAAATATTCTAAACACTATATCCTCTCATGTGTGAGATGAGAGAGTAGACTGGTATCTATGAATACTTCAAACATAAAGACATTTTTGTATTGGATGCGGGTAAATGATGGGATAATGAACTTAGAAAATATTGATACTTCGTGAAATCTTGAAATGGAAAACTTGAGTACTGTAATTGTGGATTATAGAGGATTAAGTCCTTCTAATGTTAGAGGGCAAAATCACTCTAGATACGGTAGACTAGACTAGCCAATTAGATTCACGTTGAACCAGTATAAATTGTGCAATCGTCTTCCTCTCTCCCTGTCTCTTTATATTCATATATATTACTTGGATTTTGAGTTAGTTCAAATTCTTTATGGTTTAACTTCACATTTTCTTGTCTTAAAATTAAGTTAAATGTTTTGATAAAAAAAATTGAAACAAAACCTTGTATTAACACAAGAACACAATTCAAACCCCTTTATGTTTTCCACCACCTTCACAACAATATTAGAAAACATACAAATATATTTCACCATTGTATATACTAAAATTGATATTAATGGTTTTCTTTGGATTAAATAAAGAATAAAAATATTTAATATAAAGAACGAAAAACTCTTCAATAGACACAACTCTAAGTATTTTACATTTGAATACACTTACATTAAAGAAAAAATTAAAAGAAAATTAAATTAAATTAAATGATATTGATGCATGTGATTAAAAAATATTTTTGTTTAATTGTTTTCATTTGATTTAAGTGGACCCAAATGCTAATCTGAGGTTGTCCTAAAGAATTAGTGAAATTGATCTGACGTGGAATTGGTGCCGCTCTCTTCCCGGTGTTTGGTTTTGATTCTACCGCCCACCTTCCGATCGGTCAAGTGACTCCCCCAACTCTCTCTCTCTCTCTCTCTCTCCGCCATTAACAAGGTTCTCTCTCTCTCTCTCTCTCTCTCTCTCTCTCTCTCTCTCTCTCTTGTTTCCGTTTCTTACTTCTTCAATTCCTGTTTTTATTATACTGTATGTATTTGTATAGAAGTGATCAATTAAAACTAATTAAAATCATATTTAATAATATTACATCACTGGATCAGTTTTTGATTTGACAATTTTCTCAGAAAGTCTTTGTTTGGATTACAAATTTCTATTCTGTAGATCATACCCTTCAAAACTTTAAAATCATTGTTAAGATTAACATAACAAATACTAGAATCTTGATTTTTTGTAAATATTCTAGATCCGATAGATGTATAGTCACAACTTAACATTTCGATTAATTGAATTTGAAATTAATTTAGAGGTTTTGAGATTAGTAATTTAGGGGTGTACAATCTTTGGAGTCAAGACTTCTGATCGAAAGTGTGACCGGTGTCTGACACATGGGATTGCATTTGATTATGTCATTTTCTCAAATTATTATTGGTGTCACTGTTTGGTGTCCGTGCTTCATAGTTGACAAGGTCTTTGATATCATTTAAGCCATATATAGTGATGCGGGGAAGTCACACTTAGGGGGAGATTGTTGGAGCTCAAGTGTGAGTGGTTAGTCTGACATCGACTATGAATGAGTTGAGTTGAGGATATATAAGAGAGGGCACCCGTATTCTCAATGTCTTAAGATTTTGAGTGGAGATGTGGTGTCCCGATCATGTTGGTGCTTATTTATGGATGGAGATTGGAGAGGAATGCCATAAATTTTATAGATAATTCTTTGATGCTAGCTTAACTCTAGGATAAAGTAATCTTCTTAGCTGTCTTATCGTATTCAGATAATGGCTATTCCAAAGTGGTTTCCTTGTTGGACATATGTAGGAAGACTGATGAGCTTTGCTTTGTTAATTAGCTTGTTGGGGTTATTTTAGGTTTGTTTGATTTTGTTCTCTTTCTAGTAGATGCCTTATCCTTGGTTCTCATATGGCTCTGTTTGGCAAGGAAAAACTGCTAGCTTATAGCGGATAAGCTTACAGAATCAAATATTCAATATAGAGGTTTTGGTAATCATCTTTTTCCCACTAGTTTATAGTGTGTTTCACTAGCTTAAAGCGTTTTCCAGACGCAACTTGAAGTGTGTTTGTGTTTATATCATAGTGAATTATTGTTTGTTTGTCTGACTTTTACATCAGCTAGTTCGACCACCAATTTTATCAAACACTTCAAATTCAATTCACTAGCTTATCCGCTATAACTTTATATGTTATGCTATCTATGTGTTCCTCTATTGTCTTCAATAAATAAAGTTCTACAAAATTTACTAGTTTAGTTGCTGTTCTTTTTGTTTATAGGAAATACTTTGTTTGTGCAGGTTCTCTAAGTCAACTTTCAGTTTTTGATTATTGAGGATGGTGCTGGTCTTGGCCCTAGGGGATATGCACATACCCCATAGGGCGCCTGATATTCCTGCAAAGTTCAAATCCATGCTTGTCCCTGGCAAGATCCAGCACATCATTTGTACTGGAAACTTGTGTATTAAAGTATGTCCTTATTCGATATAACTATTACTGATTCTGTTCAACAGTTGCATCTATTCTATACCTTTCTAATTCAATATTTGCAATGGTCTGAATATTTTACCTCTTGGGGTTGACCATATGAATCAAAGGACATCTTAATGCTTATCATGGAATCATAACTAAATTGTGTTTTTTGTGTTAAATGCATATTTTTCTCTTACGATCTTGTAGTTGTAGAATTCGAGTTCATTGGGAAACGTTAACTCATTACAATGTATGTGTACTAGATCATTTAGCTGTAGGACACCTCAAATTTTGTGTTGTCACATTTTCTATGTTTTCTGTATCGTTGTCCAAGCTTCTTAGTTAGGTGGAAAACTGGTGCCTATTAAACGACTGATAAAATTGGGTAATCCTGGGTACTCCTATTGAAAGTTCGTAACAGCTCCTGTGGCCGGTGGTGAAGCCATTTTGGAGCTTGATAGGCTTCCCCTTGGTTTGTCTAACATGTCGTGCCCACTATTTCGAAAGGGCGTGTTGAACTCTGACCCTTCTTTTCTTGTTAATTTTTTCATACAATATTATGATTTTCTAACCATATTTTATGCATATAAAACTGGTTGACCACCTCCCTTGAGATCAGTGATACTGTGCTATTGATGACAAGAAAGTAGTTGAATAATGATTGCAGGTTGTTTTACTGTTTTGCCTTTGTTAGCATGGGTACTACTACCGTTGTAGGATTGTAGCAAAACTTTAGTCCATGTATTATTTACTCCCTTTGTATTACACCTATTATCTTTCTGCATCTCCCAACAATAGTACAGCATGTTTGTTATGGTTTTATTTTTAATATTTATACGATATTTATTTCTATATCCATTGACTAATGCAATGATTTGAAAGTAGAACATTTTTATGATTGAACTTCTAAGATAAGTTTTATGGCATTTAAATTCAGGAAGTCCATGACTACCTAAAGACTCTTTGTCCTGACCTGCATATAACTCGTGGTGAGTATGATGAAGATTCAAGATATCCAGAGACCAAGACACTAACCATTGGCCAATTTAAGTTGGGACTGTGCCATGGTCATCAGGTGTGATTTTATTTTGACTTTGATATTTTTGCCCTATTTTGATTTTAGCGATTACTGTTTCTGCTCCTTTTTTATTGTGGCATTTGCAGAAAATTTTGTTCCTATTTATTTGGTATTCATATGATTATGATCCAAAAAACTCTGTTCTGACTTCTGATATGTATTGCTATACAATGATTATGTCTTCTTAATGGTTGTGAAGGTTATTCCATGGGGAGACCTGGACTCGCTGGCGATGCTACAGAGACAGCTTGATGTAGACATCCTTGTCACAGGTCACACTCATCAGTTTACTGCTTACAAACACGAGGGTGGTGTGGTTATAAATCCAGGTTCTGCATCTGGTGCCTACAGCAGCATGACCTATGACGTGAACCCAAGTTTTGTGCTCATGGACATCGATGCTTTGCGTGTTGTGGTCTATGTATATGAACTTATTGATGGAGAGGTTAAGGTTGACAAGATTGATTTTAAGAAAACATCGACAAGTGTCCCTGCTCTTTGAACATTTCGGTCTTAGTTTCTTTTTATCTTTCCTTTTCTATTTGGTTGTTTAGTGTTTTTTTTTTCTCTCCTTCAAAGTTCATATGGATGTTATTTTGCTTTGAAGTTTGAAACACATGTATTTGGCAATATCTTAGGATTTGATAAATTTGTGATCTGTGAGGAACTTATGTGACTGATTAGCAATGGTTCTGTATACCCCTTTTACCAGTGATTGGTCTAGAGATCTTATGCTACAAAATGTTTGTTAAGTAGAAGAGACAACATGTAACATGATAATTTCTATTTCATAAACAGATAGTTATTAGAAACATCCACGATCTTCACCTTGTTAAATGTTAGCATTAGTTTACAATAACGTAGTTGCATGTATGTTACTAGTAGCACTTGTTGACACAATTTACAGTAATTTGTTTTTCGTTATTATCATAAGGTGGTATTTATGGTCTGTTTAGATTGGCGTCTCATTTACCCAAAATCATGGCAACACAGAAACTGTGTACAGTAGCTTCAGGTTTTTAGCGGTGAGAGTGCATTGGAATGGAATGCGGTATTGCCTTGGCAAACACGTATCTAAACACTGACTTAGTTGGTGTAAATTACAAATTTGACATTTTAGTGGTATTATTATAACAAATTGTTAGATATCATGTATATTTGAAACTTGAAAATCATGGATAAATTAATTCAAAATCATGGTTAATGAGTTGTGTCACTCTATATTCATTAATCATCCATTTAAGATAATTAGCCACATTTTTTTTTGAAGGAGCATAATTAGCCACGTGTTTAAACCAAATTAACAATCCAAATTATTGTGGAAATTTGATAGGAACCCGGATTTAATAAAACGAAAAGTAGTATTATTGATTTGAAAAGAAAATATTACATAAGATTATTCTTTACAATCCAAGAGCAAATGCTCCTCCAAGAAGAGATAATTACCAGAAAAATATTTGTTGAACGATCTTCTCATTCTTCTCCGTCCTCACTTGTTAATAGAATCAGTGAATCTGGCACGTCACCTAATTAACTTCCCATTCCTACTCTCACAATTTGAATCCTAACAAATTTTGTTGTTCAATTTTGTGTTAAAATAACACTTCTCAATAGTAACTACTCTTTGACTGGACTTTTTTTTAGACAATTTTACCATTAGCAACTCAATTTCATCAAATTTAAATTTAAATCTAAAACATATATATAGGAACAAGAAAGCTAGCTACCTAATTTAATTAAACATTTTTCTATTTATTTTTTTGCCACAACTTTTTTCTATTTTAAATTTCACTTTAGCAAATTCAAATTTTAAAAAATATAAATTAAATGGAGTATTGAAACTAAAATTAAAATAAGTTAACTAGACTCCCATCCGTGCGATGCACGGGTTTTTTAAAGTTTCATATGTAAGTATTATTAATTGGGCTATATTATTAGAAATCACTCATTAACTGGTTATCATAAATCACCCATATGCCCTTCAAAAAATAAATCACCCCTAATCATTACAAAAAATATTGCGTTAAAAAGAATTATCTATAAAAAATTAAATGCACATGTATTAAAGCATATAGAATTGGATCACTCCGGTTAGTCGACCGATCTATATTAAAAATGAAAAAAAAAATGTTTATGACATGAATTTAACGATATAAATTAATGCATTTAAAAGAATTACAACATTAATAAGAGAATTGCTCTCGTCAAAATCTATGATTCTTCTGCTGTCTGTGTAATTTACCATGGTTTAGGGTTTTTTTTCCTGAGAGAAACACGATTTAGGGTTTGCTATATATATCCGAGTTTGCATGGAAATTAGGGTAGCCGAGTTTGCATGGAAATTAGGATATTCTATTTGTAAACGTATTAAATAAGTGTACAACAACTTGTCAACAAAAATTTGGCTTGTTCAAAAAAAAATTGTCAAAAGAAAAAGTGTACAGAAACAATAGATATATACAAATGATGACACAACATGATAGTAATGAAAAGCTCATTAGTGAGGAGAAATATAGGGATTGCTGCATTTTAGAGGGAATTTGTTAGGTTAAATTGCTGCTAACTTAATGCAGCATTTTAGAGGGAAATTATTAGGTTAAGTTGCTGCAGACCTAATAAAATTAATAAATAAGGATGTACAAAATATTTCCCTAAAAAAAAAAGTGTACAAAATATTGTCAAAAAAAAAGGCATGAAATTGGTTAAAAAAAAAGTGTACAAAATATTGTAAAAATAAAAAAAGACATGAAATTAATGCGATGATTTTTTTCTAGTATTGTTGATGACTGTGCATCAACACTAGTTTTTTAGTCATGTTTATGTCTTTATTATGGTATTTAGAGAGTCAACTACTTGTAATTCATGGTGAAATCAGACTAAAACAGGAACAAGAGCTCAAGAGAAGAAATTAGTGAAAAGGTAGAAAAATTGCCTAAGAGTGAAGCATCGTGCCACGTTGAGGACAGCTCGTGGCACGATTGATGAACGTGGGACAAAGGAATTGTCACTGGAAATAATGTGGCACGAAGGTTTGTGTAACGTGCCACAATGAAAGGTTTTGTCTGCTGCCACGTAGGATTAATGAAGTGATTGTGCCACGATTGGATCGTAACGTGGCACGATGGGGGGCTTTTCTGAAACCCTAAAATTCTTTCTATATAAAGCTAGCTGCAGTCAAGGATTAGAGTACCGAATTTTATTGCGATTTTGAGCATAGAAGACACCAGGAGACCAAAGAATAAGCCCTGAATCTCATACCAACTCATAGTTGGTCCGGATTTATGTATGTTTACTCTTGTTTATGCTTATGATTGTTTAGTTATAAGTAGTTAAACTCTTAGTTTGATTGAGCCATGATGAACCTATTGTAATATATGAATCAATAGTTGATACTCTCTTTACCATTAATATTATTCAGTCTTTATTCAAAATTACTTGTGTTCATTGCTTTTTATATGATTGATTTGCATGACTATTAACCCTAGCTTCTTGCAATCACATAAATTGATCTTAGGAATTGAATGACTATTAACCCTAGCTTTTTATCCTAAAATAGTAACTCTGTTTAATTCAACATAGGAACCTAGAGATAGGAAATTGAGGATTATGACATATGAATTAATGTTATGTTATCGCTTCCACAGTTATTCAATCGGTTTAAGAGATTAAAAGGTTATAACTTAGGAAAGGGTTTTGAGTCAAGAGATTGATCAAA
>Ga0315914_1008323_pt1 | contig 13905 bp, 6 predicted proteins | sample MpolenodulesMG_FD_203920 | JGI IMG/M metagenome (GOLD analysis project Ga0315914, IMG submission 203920) | Medicago polymorpha root nodule microbial communities from Los Angeles, California, United States - elongated nodules | ecosystem: Host-associated > Plants > Roots > Nodule | place: USA...
TTGAACAAATGTTTAGCATATCCAATTGATAATTTTAATACCTTGTTATCATCAAAACTTAAGAGGTGATTTTGCGAAACACCCTTTGTTCCAACATATAGTTTGTTAATTATCTTGTTTTTCACAAATTTATTTGCTACCTATTCTTTTATATTTTGTTATTATAAAAGCAACATAGTTTTTTTTTGTATATCGAAAAAAAGTTTTCTGTTTGGCGGGCCGGCCCGCCAACTCGCAAGTCCGCCACTAAACGGGACGAGGTGAGATTTTGGACTCGATCACTAATTTTGACTCGTCTCGTCTCGTTTTTAACGGGTTTAAACGGGACGGGTCAGCCCGCTTTGCCATCCCTAGTGATGACTCCACTATACAATGCTTTATCATAGCGTTTTTTGATAATGTCATTTCGTCATTTCATTTAGTAAAAAAAAAACATTCATTTGATTTTCTCAAAAATATTGAATACTTCACAATTATCTCTTACACACATCAAGAAAATCAATAAATTTTATTATGTTAGATTATATTATTTGTCTTTTTCTTATATTATTAACCATTTATTATTCCATCCACCTATTGCTCTTACAATAAATAGTTGAAATATTATGATAAAAAAAATACTTAATACTACATTAAATTTTGAGAACAAAATAAATAGAGACAACCTTTCTTGAAAAACCAGATAGAAATGAACAAAAAAACATAATTTTAAGGAGCAAAATGATGGTGGAGGCTTAGGCTTTGTTTGCGAGTTTGGAGGGGAGGGGAAGGGAAGACTTTGAGGGGTAGAAAATATGAGGGAAAATCGAGAAATCTTTCAAAAAATTCAAAAGAGTAGTTTTTTTAGAGAATGATATATTAATGCATATGATTACTATATTTTTAATTTTAAAAATAATATAACAACATAAATTAAATTTGAAGAATTCATATAAACCCTCCTCTAGTAAAATTTGTTAGTTCCCCAAATGAGGAGGGTTTAGTATTACGAAGAAAAAGTTAACCCCTAAAACCCTCCTATCCCATTTTCCTCTATTTCTTCCACTTGCTCATTCCTTTTTTCTCAAGCATTCCCCTTCCTTCCTCTCCAAACTCGCAAACAAAACATATCTCAGGATGTGTTGTGATTTAAGGTGTTATCACATAAATACCGGGTCAACCATGGTGTGGTGTCTGATGGGGGGTTTAAGAGCTTCTTTGTGATGAAATTGCTTACATGTTAGAAAATTGCTCCCAAGGCATCAAGTATTTACTCACGAACACCTCAAATCAACAAAAACGTCTCCAACAGTGGTTAATTAACGTTCGTTTTTTAATGGGAGTTAACTACCGTTTTTTAGACAGTAATTAACTACCGTTTATGCTGAGAGTATAATCTTTTTAAGCACTTTTGGTGCAAAAGGCTGTTTTGTCGAGTGCAAAGAAGTGGCTGAAAGGGTTGTTGACAAATCTGAAGAAGTTGTCTATGTCGCACCCAATACTTACATTTTTCAACAGTTTGATAACAAGAATAATACAAAGGTTAAGAGTAGTGATATTTGTACATATTTTTCTTACAACTTTTATGACAACTTTGTTTTTCTTTCCTATGATTGGCCAAAAACAATAGAGAGAAAAAGAAAGAGAGAGTAAAAACATAATGTGAGTATGAGAAAGAAAGTTGTCAAAAAGTTGTTAGAAAATGGTTGTACAAATATCATTTCTCAAAGGTTAATTTTATGTTATGAAGACATAAGTTACAACACAAATTAAGTATATGTTATTAAGATTTATTTGCACAAATTACAGCTCCACTTCGAAACTACAGTCCAAGGGATATGGGAGATACCATGGGTAATGTTGATATATTGGTTGCTGCTATTGGAATTGGTAGCACCATTACAGCACTATTACATTCACTGGACAATATTCGAAAATGCCCAAACCCTTGCATCGACCTTGTGAATTAACTTCCTCAAAACAACCTCTACACTAGATGTGTGTAAAAGGATTCTGCTCTCAATATGAACGGTAGTTAATTATTGTTCTAGTAAACAGTAATTAACTCTCATTCGCTTTCGAACGGTAATTAACTATCATTTAGGGTATTTTCAGTAGTTTGAGGTGTCTCTTGGCAAATACTATGTGTCTAAAGAGCAATAAGTTGTTCTGAATATATGAAGTTGATTTGATGATCAACTTTTGAAGGTGGTTTGTTCAAAAAACTTTTGAAGGTGGTGGGTAATGGTGAAGATGTGTTTTTGGTATCATCCATGGAATGTTACACCAATATATGTATTCGATATAGTCTACTACAATAAATACTTCAGCTCTCATTCAAACTTTCCTCTACTGTTATAATAATCAATAAGGGATCCACATATTTCATAACACTTCATTTTATCGAGACCAAACACATTCAACTGGCATTTTCAACACATCACTACCACACTTTCCCTTTCGCACAACTTCAACACATCCATTCTCCAACAAGGGAGATAATGCTTATACAACCACATAATCACAATTCAGTTTATTACATCACATCAATTAGTACTGAATTTAGTCATGTTGGTTAATTTCATTGCTGACAGATTATAAAAACAAAAAGTCATTGCTGAATTCTGGATGTTTATAAGTATCACTTCATTCATCGAAAGAACACTTTTTACATGTCAACTCCATTAATAGACTAAAGATAAGTCATTCAAGAAAGAAAGAGAAAACATAAAGCTCTCTTTTCACTTTCAATATAAAGAAGTTATCTCAAAAAGCACTTTCAATATAAGGAAGCTATCTCAAAAAGCTGTTTGTATTTATCGGATACAAATGACTTCACCTTCATGTTTGGTTTCCCATCACCTCCTGGAGAAAAGTGTTTCACCCCGATGACAGTACTCAAACCTGCACAATTAAATTTGTTTATCCTACAGTAAGCACATGTGTAATTTCACAATCAAAGCCAAATTAATTAAACAGATACACATCTCAGGTGTCAATATGCAGATAGTTATCTACACATAATAATGGCTTAGCCAAAGTCCAAAAATATAGCTTCATAAGCTTCACCCCTATGGGCCTGTTTGGATTAGCTTATTTCAGCTTATCTACAGGCATAAGTTTTGTGAGATTGTTTCGGAGAATTTATGAAAACAACTTATGACAATTTTCATAAGCTTTTTTCAACTTATTTTCATAAGTTCTCCAATAACACAGCTTATAAAAACAATTTAATGTTATTTTACCTTTTGCTGTAAAAATAGCTTATCCAAGCTTATGCATAAGCACTTGTCACGATAAGCGCTTGAGCTATAAGCTGAAAATTAGCTGTTTATTGAAACAGGCCCTAGTCTAATGACACGTCTCCCCCATCAACAAATAAAAGGTTTGGCCAAATTTACAAATATAACAAAATACTACAATTGTACTCACTCTCGTGTACACGGCCATACACCATTCTTTCCCCTTTCCAATATTCCAAAGGCCTTGTCCTGAACCTTTTGCTTCTCCTTACTCCAGACTCCCATGATGTACCAGCATCTGGAAATATACGATAAATATATAACTTGACAGCAAACAAAAATTTTGAAAATTAATGAATGAGATAAATAAGAAGTACAAACCTGCAAGGCTCATCCTGTGCTGAAGTCTCTTCTTACCCTTGGACACTTTCTGTGCACATGCTTTAACTCTCTTTTGCCCATTAACAGGTGCCACAGAACCAACTGTGTTTTCCTGTATCAGAAGACAGGGATTCAATTCTAAAAGCAACTAGCCGAAAAAAATAATTTTGCCATCAATCAGACCAACATCTAGAATAAAATTCCAAGGCTTAATTAGGTATAATTATTTTCGTACAATTGTATTTGTGTATCATAGAATCAATTAAACCCTGTTACATATGTGCTTTAGCATGATCTGGTAAAAAATAGCAACAAACAAAGGAGTGAAATTTTGTCACATGTAACTCATTAGAGTGAAGACTTTTCTTAATATACATATATATATATGGGTTTTGCTAGAAGCCAGTGATTTCCACTTTTTAGTTATAACTTTGCTAATAGACACCTTCATAAAATGTGTCTTCTAGCAAAACCCTATATATATATATATATAGTGTTCAATTCTACAGAATCTATTTCAACCTTTAAATAGAATACCATGGAGGGAACTTAAAGTTTGGGGATAACTAAATAAGTTTTAAGGCCTTGCTACAAATGATCTAATAAATTACACTTGATCACCTACCCATTCCAGAAAATAAACTGATAGTATTATATCATATTTAACTTAATTACTTTACATCCCCTAGGGTAGAGCCCTTGGAAACATGCAAGATGACCACTGTATATTTATTTCAAAGTTTGATGTGGACACATGATAATGATGGTATTGATTTTGATTGTATAAGGGGAAAACCTCAGAAAATTTATATGAAAAGGAAAAACTTCTTCAATACAATAAATTGTATGAAAAAGTTACTTATCCAATTAAGCTGAAGAGCTATTAAATGATAAATTGAATTGTTAAGATACCCACAGTTTGAAGATTGAAGTAAAAAAAGAAAACCAGCAAAAGCTAGGAACCTGTAAACTCAGTTCTGGACCATCAGTTGATCTTCCAGACCTTTTGTCCATAGAATTGGCTTGATGCTCGTCTGGATTTGAAGCATTTGATTGATCAGCTAATGCATACCACAAGCGAGTTAGTGACATCAAAGGTACATGAACACTAATTTAAAACCAAATTCTTCTATAATTTCAAATCAGAGGAAAACCTATGTACAGAGTTCATTGCATTGTTATAAAAAGTTCAGCAACAAAACAATAACAATAATCAAGTCTTTGTTCCACTAAGTAAGGCCAGCTACATATTCAAAAGATAACATTGAGCTTTTTGATAAATAAACTTGGAGTAAGGCCTTATAAAATATTGTGAATATATACATACCTAGTGGAATCACCAAGTTCACATTTGCATCATCTGTTGGTAGAGAAGCTGTAAATTCATGCATATTTTCTGGCAGCTGTAATACAAAATTCACTCAGATTTCAGAGTTAAACCTTTGACAACAACTTAAGATTATTATTAAACCAAAATACACAGGTAACATACGTTGTCCTCGGATTGGTAAGGTTCATTTGGCTCGACATTTTGCCTTCCTACTATGTCATCCATAACTCTCTTTCCCATACCACTGCCTCCATTATCTACATCCATGTCAACAGGAGGTTCATTTGAGTCAACATTAGCATTAAACTCAGGTTCCCTTGAATTATCCACCATGGACTTTTGAGGAGTACTGGTGCAATTTCTGACAGGATTGTCAACCGAACTTGTCTCACTAACTGCAATTTTATCTTCAGTTAAAGGTGCATTAACTTGTTCTGATGACTTCCTCGAATCTTCTTCCTTGGATTTTTCAGAAATGTCCAGAATTGTATTTGTCTCACCACCAGCAATAACATCTTCAATTACAGGTGCACTCAGCTCATCTGCCGGCTTACTAGAACCAACAATATTGACTTCCTGATTTATCGTATCGGTTGGTGAAGAGTTTCTTGTCGATATATGATCAATTTCATGAGCTGAAAATGGATCCACTGATGGCTTTGACCGTAAAATCTGCTTCTGCAATTTTGAAAGTGAAGCAAATGGACTTCTTGGTGGCGTGGGGGAACCTAACTGCTTCTCAGTGTATCCTACATCCCGCCTAAGAGGTGTCTTAATATCTATTCTGTTCAACAAATTATCTATGTTGGATAAAGCCTTTCTTGGCTTAGACGAATTCCCTCGCAAAGATTTCAGATCAATCGGTTGGCTATCTGGGAAGTCTGGCACAGAAAATTTCTCGAAAACAATGGGTTTGATATTTAACCTCTCCTGCAAAAGATTCATTGCGCCATCCCCCTCTAGTTCTTCAGAATTACAAGTAAGCAATCCTTGTAAAATGTCATTGCCCTTGTTCTCATCAACAGTTGGTGAACCTGCCACAATTAAGATCGTTTGAAATATGCAAAATAAGAGTGACAAAAAAGATACTGATATCAGAAGGAAAAAAAACTGTAGAAGAATAACTGAATAAGATCCACACAGGGATAATCAAGTCTGGCCATATTGGGAAAAGATGCATTCACTCACCAGCTACTTCATTATCCAATATTGTAGGTGAAGCATCACCTGTGTCAGTGTTATCCCCAACAGGATCGAGATTGTCAGATTCAAACACCTCTTGGGAGGATAGGACATCAACATTATTGTCCAAAGTTTCTTGGGAAAACCTATGTCTGTATTTAACTGGCCTGACCAATATAACATGAAGACACATCAAACAACCAAGAAAGAATGACAAACAACATAATCACAATGGAGTCTGACTGTTGAAAAAGTAAATATGGTCGGTACCCCCGATTAAACCCTGGAAGTCCCGGTCGACGTTCCCGGGGTTTAGTTGAATCTTGATTTGGCTCAGAAGATACAATACTCAACTGCTTTTGCAATTCTCTTCTTGCATCTATCAAATCAAACAGCAGAAGTCAACAACAAGCAAAAGAACAAGCATCCATATTCCATGGTGCAATCATGAAAAGAAACAGAACGTCACTTACTCTCCCGCCGTTCATGGGCCAAGAAGAATTCCTCAGGATCTTTATGGTCTTTTATGTCCAGACTTGGTAACAAATCCTCAACAGAGGGCCTGTCAAATATTGAACACATGAGAAACATGTACCTAAATAAAATTTCAAAATCAACATTGAGACAAATATAAGCTTTACTTTCTGGTCGGCTTAAGCGAGAAACGCGGACGTGGACGATTGAGGCCTAAACCTGGTCTCCGTTTTCGAGGAAATTCTTCACCCTCTTCCACAGCAAAAACATCATCATTTTCCACATCTTGAGTTAAGTTTTCTGTGTTGAATCCCAAATTATTCTCTAATATGGACTGTCCCTGCTCTGCAAGTCTAGTAGGACTTTGCAAGTCCTATACAAACATAATTACAAACACAGATCTAAGTTATTAATTAAAACTAACACAATAATTTACTACTTTAATGCTACGTTAATAAATGCTAAAAGAGCAAACAATTATTTTAGTCCCTGAATGTGTAAGGCGCTGTCACTATAGTTCTTAAATGTATCAAAATTGCAAACACACTCCTAGTGTTTCTTTTGTTAGTAATTTTATAGACTACTAGACCAAGGAAAAACACATTTGAGGACCAAATTGACTACCTAAAAACAGATTCAAGCACCATATTTACCCAAATGCTAAATTAAAACTAAAATCAACTCCAATTCCTTGTAACTAACAACCATTTCAATTACCCTAATAACATTCACAGAACTAAAATCAACTTCATTTTCTTGAAACTTACAACCATTTCCATAACCCTAATAACAAAAATTAAACTAAAATCAACTCCAATTTCTTGTAACTAACCACCATTGCAATTACCAAACTAAAATGAACTTGAATTTCTTGTAACAAACATCAATTTCCACTACCCTAACAATTACAAAACTAAAATGAACTAAAATTTCTTGAAAGAAACATCAATTTCCACTAATCTAACAATTACAAAACTTTAATGAACTTGAATTTCGAATTTTCCACTAACATAATAAGAATGAAACTAAAACGAACTCGAATTTGTTGTAACTAACGAGCAATGCTTATGAAATTTGGAAGTGAAATGGAAAAGGAGAGAGAAGAGAAAAAGGAGCTACCATGGATCTGAGATTGTTGTGAATGGCGTCGAGATCGTGAAAGGGATTGGAAGAAGAAGAAGGTTGAAGTGAAAATGTTGAACGAAAGAGAGAGAGACCAGAATAGTTTGCGATAGGATCTTCTACTTCACTTTCGTGCTTCTTCTCCATTCATTCAATGCTTCTGTTCTTTCCGCTTCCCAACCAAATTCAAATTTTGCTTTTAGCCAATTACAACGTATCCATTTTAAACTAGTAGTACCAACAGGATATAAAAAAGAGAAATGATATTTAAATATTGTTTTGTCATAATTTTTATGGAGTAAATAATAATTTTCCTTTCTTTCGTCAATTAGCCCCTTGAAATTAAAAAAACTTTAATTACCCTCCGAAATTGCATAGCATTAATTAATTTATCCCCTTCGTCAAATTTTTTTGTTAACTGTTTACGGTTATGATCAGATACCCCCCTAAAATTTTGTACTTATGTGCAAAATGTCCACTAAACTTAAAAATTCATATTATTTTCCTTACCAAAAATCATACATTAAGTTCTTCAAGTAATATTTTGTACCTATTGTCATCAAAATTCTATTCACAAGAACATGAATGAATATATGTCAAAGAAACAATGGTTTTGTCACTGCAGCCTTTTCATTCATATTTCATATTTATCAACAAGGAGCAAGATAATTTTTTTACAAAGAAGGTAAAACTAAAAACCGAACATTAAAAAGATATCTAACTGTTGAAATAAACCAATACAAAAATGTCATAGCATCAGAAAATTGATATCTATCACATAACTTTGTAGGACAATGTGATCTACCAGCTTCATGCAGAAGATCAGTGACACAATCTATTTAACATGCTGCAGCTAATAGATATGGCATTTCTTGCATTATAAAAATTATATCATTAATTAAGTTGCAAATTCACAAACCTAAGCCTTGTTTCTTCTTCCTTCTGCAGATATTAACTTATGAATTTTCTTTATGGACACACAATTATCAAAGACTTGTGTACTTTATGACTGCATACTCTAACATAATTACCAACTTGTGTAAAAAAAAGTCTTCTATATATTATATATTTAAAACACATGAGAGTAACATACCTTCCATAAAGATTTATATGACCAATAATAGCTGCATAAACATACATTCCATAAAAATTTATATGATCGATAATTGTTAATTATTTGTCTTTAATATCTTTTGAGTCAATGATAAAAAAAACTATATAAATTTTCAAGTTTAGAAGGCATGTTGCACATAAGCGCAAAATTTTAGGGGGGTATTTGATCATAACCGTAAACAGTTAACAGAAAAATTTGACGGATGGGGTAAATTGATTAACGTTATGCAATTTCAAGGAGGTAATTGAATTTTGTTAATTTCAGGGGGGTAATTGACGAAACTTACAATTTCAGGGGAAAAATTACCTATTTACTCAATTTTTATGACAATTTTTCTCTCATACTCATATTATTTTTTACTTTATTTTTGTATTGCTTTGTTTTTCATGTAAAATACCAACTTTTTCACTGTAAACTAGACCATCGACCCGTGGTAACGCACGGGTCATATCGAAGGTAATATTTGACGGTAATAGATAACAAAAAAGTTAGGTTAAGTATAATTAACATAATCTCTTACTTAAGTTAAGTATATCGAGATGGGTTAACATTTATAAGTAAGAGATATAGCGAGATGGGTTAACGGTTATTCCTTTCCAAAAAAAAATAGCATCTAATTAGGAACATAATTTTATTTTACTTTAGATAAACATTAATTGCAAAAGTGTGGAGGGAAAAATTAGGTTAAGTATAGCGAGACGGGTTAACATTTACTAGACTTTTGAAACGTGCGACGCACGGGTCTAGTCAACTATAATAAAGACCAATGAATAATCTTTAACCCGTAAGATCATGGGTAGATCAATAAACGCAAATTAGATTTATTAGAGATACAATATTACAATCAAATTTATCTTACTATGTCCTTCAATGATATTTGAATCTTATCAAATTTTACATTTTAGTTTTGAAAAACTAATCAATTAAAGACTGTTATTTTATTTTTATCACAATATATTATTGGAGCATAATCTTCTCTTTTTTTTAAAAAAAAATTATAAAGAAAAAAGATAAAAAGAATACAATATTATATTGCTGCACGAGTCAATTTTATTTATTACTTTTATTGTTAAACATCAAAAATTGACTTGTAATAATTGTTTTAAATTTCTACTAACATGAAAAACAAAGTCACTTCAATTGCTCTAAAAAGAATAACTACACTTTGATATTTACTCAAAGTAATAATATATTTACAGTTGCACAACTTATCTTGCAAAGAAAGAAATAATAAAAGTATGCATATGAAATAAAGGCTAACAACATAATAAGGTTTTGAACGAAACAAAATTCATATTAAGTTCAAAAAACATGACATTACACGACAGTCTAAATCCTTAGATAACAGACCAAGAAATTGGACAAAACTAAATAAGAAGACTGCCAAAATTGGTGTAAACATCTCCAAAAAAAAGTGTACAACTTGTAAAAAAAAAAAGTCTACAGAAACAATAGATATATACAAACGATGACACAACAGGATAGGAATGAAAAACTCATCAGTGAGGAGAAATATTAAGGATTGCTGCATTTTAGAGGGAATTTGTTAGGTTAAATTGGTGCGCTGCATTTTAGATGAAATTTGTTAAGTTAAATTGTTGTTAACCTAATGCAACATTTTAGAGGAAAATTATTAGGTTAAGTTGTTGCTGACCTACCAAAATTAATAAATAAGGATATTGTTGCATATAAATTAGGGTATTTTGTTTGTAAATGTATTAAATAAGTGTACATAAAAAAAAGGGTACATAAATAATAGATATATACAAACGATGAGATACTGGTGCGCTACATTTTTTTAGATGAATTAGTTAGGTTAAATTGTTGCTAACCTAATATAGCAAATTAGAGGAAAGGTGCGCTGCATTTTTTTTAGATGAATTAGTTAGGTTAAATTGTTGCTAACCTAATACAGCAAATCAGAGAGAAAATATTAGGTTAAGTTGCTGCAGACCTAACAAAATTAATAAATAATAAATAAAGACAAGAAAGAGATTTGGTTGTCTCATAAATTGTGAAACCAATGGCTGTTTAAATAATACTCAGTTAAAAAATTAAGTATTTGTATTGGTATTTCTTTTATAAGAGTACTTGTATCGGTATAGATACATATATAAATTAAAATAATATTTTACTCTTATATCAACACCGTACTTAACCTTTGTTCTTTTAATATATGTTTACTCATATAGGAACCTATTTTTTATTCTTCAATTAATACACGTTTATATTTTTGTTCATATATAGTTACGGGAACCAAATTATTTTAATTTATACATGAGTCTATATTTTTACTTATATATCAATACCGACACCTAATTTTTTATTTATTTTTATATATGTGTCTATATTATTTTTTTAAGAATATATATGTCTCTATACATTTACTCGTGTATCAATACGTGATCCAACATGTGACAAAAAACTGCAAAACTGCATCAGTAAGATCCTTTTGAATTATATCCCAATAAGTCTCGTAAAAGAAGGCACCAAAGCCATCTAGGGAAGTAGAGTTAAGGTTAGGATTACAAAAGCATCATAGGTTGGGGAGCAGGTTATCTCTACTATTTACAGCAAATAATTTAAGGTTAAGTCTAGTGAACCAGTTTCTATGAGTGACATCTATGTTCATCCAAGGTTCAGATAAAAAGACAAAGTCAGGTTTGTTATTTACAATGAGATTTTTCAAGGCCAATCTTGAAAGGGCATTGGCAAAACCCCTTATATTCCAATATATGCCCTTCATTTGAAAGGTCTAGGTATGGAAACCTTTGGCATGGTTTGGTAATTACTCTTGGTTGCTTTCAATTGTTTCTGAATTTTGTTTTTTGGCCTCTGCACCATTTTGAAAGGTAAGTTCTCCACATTTTGGTCAGGATCTTCAATATGTTCATTCTCCAAATTCTGCATGAGTCTAGCTCCTGCTTATTCATTTTCTGCTATGTTGGCTCAAGATTCTTGTAGGAATTCAGGGTTTCTATGGTTTCTAGCTTCTGAAATATCCTGATGTTCTTCTTCATAAGCATGTCTACTAAAACCCTAGCATAGTCTACATCAACATAAAAAGCAAACTTGTTTTCTTTCCGCTAGCAACTTATACCTGATTGTTTGAGAAATATCCATGTCTACTAAAACCCTAGCATATTGACCAAAGGTACAATCAATTCTTGGTTTAGCAGTCATTGCATGTCAGCAAATAGGTGAAGCCAAGCTTCTAGCTATTATAAATAAGATGTTTTTCCTCCAATATTCTTGAGAGAAGCCGTATATTCTAACCCAAACCTGGGGTGATGAATTCTTTTGATTTTTAGGGTTAAAATCTGACCAAGTAAAGAGATTTAACATACCTGGGTTTAAACTCCAAGAAGCGATGGATCTGAATCTGTTCACATCTTATAGGGTTGAGAAAACAAATTTGTAGTATCCTTTGCTCAGTGATGTGATCCCCCATTTGGATAAATCCTTACAAAATGGTGTCAACTTGTTCTTCAAGGCAATGACTGTTAAGGGAATTGCACATTTGAGCCAGATTACTCTTCCATGTAGATTTAGCTTGCATGCATCAATTCCTGCCATGTATTTGTCTTCTAGGATCATGATTGCAAGCTCATCTCCTACAACGCAAGGTTGAGGCAGCTGCGAAGCCGGAATCTCGCAAATGTTTGATACAACCTGAGCAAAAGATTTGTGGGTTTTAATTTCTGTTGGATTTTGGTCGCGATGGTTGGTTCAGTGGTAGGGTTAAGGCATTTCCATTCATGGTTTATCGGTGAAGAATGGTAAGGGCGGTGGTGGTTTTTGGATTTCTTTAGGGTGAAGCTAGGTGACGGTTAACAATGATAAATTAAAGTTATATTTGCCAGACTTTCTCTCACATCTCTCTAACATTTTGCATGCTCCCAATATCTAATATATCATATGAGTAAAAATATAGAAACGAGTATGAATTCAAAAAGAGTTGTTATAGGTATACCACCTTACCTGGACAAACACCCTTCTACCACTCTTATATGGCCAATTTTATAATAAAAGAAGATTTTATAATCTGAAAAAGAAAAAAAGAAAAGAAATAATGTTCTCTCTCATCTCATTCACTCCTGTCTTTCTCTATCTCTCATCCCTGTTCTTTTCTCGCACCTCTCCGGCAAGAATTTCCAACACCATTTTCGCAGACATCGCCGCCGCCGTGTACTGCTGCTTGTGTACTTTGAGGTTGTCTGAAATGTCTCATGAACATTCATCGTTGACCTTTATCATCAACATTCATCATCGAACTTAACCCTCACCACCACCGCTAAAACTCTTTCTCATCGTCAATCAAAACCCAGATTCATCAATCCTTTCTCATCACCGTCGCTTAAACCCTCACCAAAATTCTTTCTCACCATTCTTTGCGGAACCCTCACCGAAACCTTTCATTCGTTGACCTCGCTCTACCTTTGAACGACTCAGGTTCAGTCTTTCTCCTCCCTTTTACATCTTTTGTTCATGTGCTTTTTGATTCTTCTTTCTTCTTCCAATTATGCATCTTTTCTTGATTGGGTGTTCGTATTTTTGTTTAAAATAACGTTGTTCAGGCTGAATTTGAGGAAATTGTTGAAAAATAATGTTGATTTAAGGTGTTCTAGTTTTTCATCAAACTAATGGGTTTGTGTTGGTCATCAAATAATGTTGATTTATTCTAAGGTTAGTATCATGAAAGTAAGAAACATGTTGAAATTGTTGGAGATAATGTTGATTTTAATATTGCTTTTGAACAATTTTATTTGTTACCTTAATTTACTACTTTAACGAATGAATTTTTTTTGGGTTTTGTTTATGATATATTTGGAACTTTTTATAGTTTGGTAGAATGTGGACAAATCATTCTAACAAAATGAAAAAGAATATGATGATTTGTCTAAACGTTGTTCCCAAACATGTTGGTGACACAACTTATACTAAGACTTTTGTCGGAGGATTGGCTTGGGAAACTAATAGAGACACATTAAAGCACTATGTTGATCTATTTGGTTATATCTTAGAGGTTATTGTCATCACCGACATAATGTGGGGTTGACATGTGTGATATTTGTTAGGGT
>Ga0315914_1008324_pt1 | contig 13902 bp, 12 predicted proteins | sample MpolenodulesMG_FD_203920 | JGI IMG/M metagenome (GOLD analysis project Ga0315914, IMG submission 203920) | Medicago polymorpha root nodule microbial communities from Los Angeles, California, United States - elongated nodules | ecosystem: Host-associated > Plants > Roots > Nodule | place: USA...
CACCGCTTGCATCTTCACCTTCCATAACCCAAAATCGTTACTTCCGGTGAACTTCTCAATATCCCACTTTGAACCCATGGTACTCACTAAACCAATTCACTCCTTTGCCCCATGGTGGACGCCAATTGTTGTGAATTCGGACTCAAAATCACACCAATACAAACTATGATATGTGGAGCAAAGAAAAGTAGTAATCAATATCAAAGTAAACACAAGCAACAACAATAACAACACCTAGATCTAATCTAGGAATCTAAATGAAAAGCACAAAATCACAAGCAAAAGATAAAGGGAGAAGAGAAACAAACACACCAAGAAATGTTTACTCAGTTCGATCCAACTTGACCTACTCTGGGGGAGAGATTTATCTCTCCAATCCACTATCAATGAGTTGTTACAAAGAGATACGAATGAGTTACAAGAAATTAGCTTCAACAAGCTTAATAAGAACAAGACCTAATTTCTGCCCATTTTCCCAATCTCACCAATGAACAAGACACTCAATGATTTTCATCACCCAAGGTGTTTACAATGTTTCCCACCACAAGAGAACCCTAATCAAAGACACTCAACCCTAAACTTACCTCATTTGATTTCCCAAGTTTTTCTCTCTCGAAGCTCTTACTCAAAAATGAACTGAAACACTTATACAGTGCCCTCCTACTGCCAAAATCGTGTCACGATTCATTGTGTACGACCCAAAGTGCACAAATCTTATCCACAAATCGTGTCACGACACATTCTGCCACGAAATCGTGACACGGTTGTCAAATCGTGTCACAATTCTTCACAAACCCAAAGACTCAATTTTGAATCACAATACAACAGCTTGCTAATAAAATATTTATCTAGTGAATCTAAATCCAGAATTTCACAACACCGGTGCTAATTAAAATAAAAAATTTGTGTTCAATGAAAGGTTAATACTCAATATTTTTTGGAAAGCTAGGAAAAATGTCCGGTGAATCAAGTGAACTCTTGGATACTTTGATCATTATGCTACTGTTACTTAATTCATTGAATCTCCACCCACATTTATTATAGTACCATTTCCTTGAAATTATATGCTTCTTTTTGGAAGATATAACTCCTTGAAAGTTAATATTCTCAGAACAAAAGAAACAAGAATAAATAAGAGAATGATGTGTGTTTATTTTCGATAGTGGACTGTAGTGTTACATTAATATTAATCACCTTAATATGTCTCTGCAACCACGAAGGATACTCTCGGAAACAAAAGAAACTATATATGAACGATGGTTGCAGTTATTGTTGTGCCTCGTCTTCAATTCCCAGAGACTTTAGCTTTCGAGTTAAGGAATTTTTGTGATTCATCTTTGTTAAGTTTGGACTCTTGTAGATCCTCTTTATATACCCAACGGTACCCACAATTCTTCACCTCTATACCCAAATCTTCACAACTTTCAGTTTCAACATAGAGAGTTTCATTCAAAACATCCCAGTCCGACTTCAAGGGGAAATATGTTAACCAGGGGAAATAGGTTAACCAGATGTGGTTTGATTTGATCGTAATAAGACTTTCGTTGAGAATTACTGGAATTTCGGTTTGACATCTTACCCTCTCTTGGCCATGAATATCAGTAAATCTCAGTCCCATATAGGCCTGGCCTCTCGACGGAGAACTCCTTATCATTGTTGGATGATGAGGTGCTATAGAAAATACTACTCAACATATACAACCAATGATATTATTGTTATTGTCACGCATAATGGGAGATGAGTCTATTCGTATCGAATCACCCTTGTTCTGATTGTTGAACCAACTTGGTATTTCACTTCCTGGAGTAACAATTTGAATTATATCATAACAACCAGGGAAGGATTGTGGATTTTCTTGAATGAGTTGTATCATCCATGAAAATGTCATGTTAGTGCAACAATGTTCCCTCTCACCCAAATTAGGACAGTTGAAAATGAGCAATCCTGTAAGCCACTTAGTTACACCAAGACTGTTACTAAAATAATCGTGCTCAAAAGCAGTATGAGAAGGAAGTTTAGGCAAAGATTTCAACAGAGGGCAATGTTCTAAGTTTAAATATACAAGTTTGGAAAGCTCCATCAGACTAGGTACTGTCACAAAATTATTTCCCCCTAAATTTAATCCTACTAACCGGTATAAACATCCAATTGAATCGGGGATTTGACATAGACCGCAAAAGCTAATATCAAGTTCACGCAAACTATGCCACGAAGGAAACAGATTCGTGTGTGTTGTGGGAGTGGGAAACAAGTACTGGTAAGGCAATGTGATCCATCTGAAGATGTAAGACGTCCTTGATTGGGAATGTGATGCACTTATATTCAAATGCCTTGGATTGTAAGACATATTTAGATCATCAAGACAGCCCAGACCAAATATGTTGCTGAGTAAGCTTATTATACTTTTGCAATCTTTCAAATTCAAGTATACAAGCTTTGTAAGAAGCCTAATAGACGGATCCAACTGCACAAGTTTTATACATCCTTCCAGATCTAGCCGCTCAAGATTCGGGAACTCTCCAAAATGTGGCATCTTTATTAAATTTTTGGAGTGGCTTAGATCCAAATTTCTCAAATTGGGCAGATGTTGTGACATGAAAAATCAACAAAAATAGAGACATTACTTTGTTTTGTTTCTAATTTGTTTATATTTCTAAGAGAAAAAATTAATACCAAGAGAATTAGTACCTTCTTGCCTTCCCATAGTGTTTCTATGCTACTGCTTTTCAAGATCAACTCAACAAGTTGATTAGGCCGAAAACTTAATGGCAAATACTTGAAAGGATAACTATCCCACTCAACATATCTTAATTCGTTCGAAAGGCAAAGACAACTGATGTTTCCTGAGGTATTCACACACTTCATGATTAGCAGTCTAAGATGTCTCATTTTAGACAAGGGTTCAACTATCATAACTATCTCATTCTCTTCACAATCTTTGCAAAATATATAGTATTCATGATTCAAAACCATGGCTTCGACATGCTTTTCCTAAAGCATTGGAAAAAAAGTAGGAAAAACTTAATAACGTTCAATATATATAGTTTTAATAAAAATAAAATTAAGTTTTTATTTCCAAACTACTGCTTTACCATTTTCTCCAACATGATATTGTCGGCTTGTTTTTTGCACCACAATCTGCTCCACCTTTTTTGCTCTTTGTTTGAATTTTCTTGAACAATCTTTCTCCCTAGCTCCGCCAACAAACCATGCATGTCAATCATTTGAGATTCATTGATGCTTATAAGTGATTTATCAGTGAGAACACTTAATCCGATATCAGCATGAAATCCACAACAATTTAGAACATTTCTCACATATCTCTCCCAGCGCATATTGAAAAAACAAGCAATATGAAGAAATATTTCTTTTTCCGCCTCGTTTAGCCCATCAAAACTTAATTGAAGCACATTCATGACATCTTTGTCTGAACTTTCTCTCAATCTGGACAATGCACTTCTCCAATCAGAGATGTCTCGACCACACAAAAATGAGCCCAATACTGTGATTGCTAGTGGCAGGCCATGGGCATAATGCAGTATGTCATTTACCAACTTGTCATAACTGCTCATAATATGATCGAGTTTGAAAGCTTTTTGACACAATAAGTGACGAGAATTAGTCCAATCCAATAGTGGAACTTTATAAACTACATCCACTCCATACTCTTTCAATATATGTTCATCTCTAGATATTACCACAATTCTACTCCCTGCACCTAACCATTCGCGACACACACCTATTTTTTTTCATCTGTTCTACTTTATCAACATTATCAAGAATTATAAGGACCCTTTGACGCCATAGCCTGCGTCGAATCAAGATAGATGCATTGTAAAGATTGCATATCTGATGGTGATCTTCACCTAGAGTTTGAAGTAGAATTTGCTTTTGAACACCGAGTGGTCCGTCATGTAATCTAAACGTTTTGCTTACATCATCAATAAAACAACATGCACCAAATTGAAGAGAAATTTTATCATATAAAACCATACCAAGGGTTGTCTTCCCTATTCCACCCATCCCACAAATTCCTACAACACGAACATCATCAACAACATCCAAAAGTAAAAGATTTTCTAATTCTTGCATAGGAGAATCCATCCCAATTAAATCTTTTGAAACACATGAAAATTTGCAATCTAAAATATTTATTATCCTTTGAACAATCATTTTAATCTCTAGAGATTGTCGCCTGAAAGATTAAAGAAAATGACCATTGACACAAATCATCACATAAGGAAACAATAAAAAAAACACCCGCACGAAACAAAATAACAGAGATTTTTCTTCTTTATGAAAACTATAGTATTAAAAGAAAAAGTGAATTCAAATGTATATCTCACATAGAAGAAAGATTATTAACTTATCACGTAGATCCCAACCAGAGAGATCGGCAACTTGTGTCAGAGCTTCCCTCCATCTTAGCACCTTCTTAGAGTCTTGTTGGAATCTTTGTTTGACAAATGCTTCACGATAAATCCCACTTTGTTTTCGCACCACTGAAGGATAACCATCATAGAAAACAGGCAAAACATGTTTTTTAGATACATTGACGCATTCAAGGATCTTTTCTAATTCTTGCAAACACCAAGTTGAGGAAGCGTAGTTCCTTGAGAAGACGACAACGAAAATATGAGAATCTTCGATTGCACGAAGGAGCTCAGGTCCTATGGATCCACGTTTTGGAAGATTAGTGTCATCTCTAAATGCATAAATACCTTCTCTTTGAAGTGCATCAAAAAGATGATCAGTGAAATTGTTGCGAGTGTCTTCACCTCTAAAGGTGACAAACACGTCATAATAATTCTTCCTTCTTGGCAATGTTACCAGAGCTGAAGAAGAGGAGTTGTTGCTGCTAGCCATGCCAATAAGCTAGATTTTTAGAGTGGATTGGACAACTTGAATCTAACTGGAAAAAATAGAGTAATTCTTTGTAATGATTTTTTGACACCTCTAATAATTAATTAAAGACGTTGTATGGGAAACTTCCGGGGTTGAAATTTCAATGATTTGTAAATGTAAAGCTTTGCAATTCATGCGTTGCTTCTCGACGGCTTCTTGGTAGGCCATAATGTCATAGTTTTTTTTTTTTCATGGTTCAATCTTGTTCTTAAATCTTATAGTATTTTTAATGTATGTAACCTTGCATGAATTAATAGGATCGATAATTCGTATGTTTCTATCTAATTCAAGTTATTAAATTTTATAAAATTTTCATAGTAAAAATGTATGTATGTTCACTCCTTTTAATGCGCTGATACGTTTAAATTATAAATAATAGTTTTTGTTAAATTTTAATTTTGCGTATATATATTCTGCACTTTTATATTGCAATAAACTATAAATATTTTTTCAATGACAACAACAATATATCAATTAATATAATATAAATTCTTAAACATTTTTAATAATATCAACGATATAACATTTTCATTTGAACCATCAGAAATATTCTCTTTATATATATTGTCTATGTCCTAAAGTAAGTGACATCGTTGTTTATTGCACACGTGCCAATGGCTTCTTTTACTTTTAGAATTAATAAAATTATTAAATTTGATATTTTAAAAATATTTATTGAGACAAACTTAACGTGATCATTTTTATAAGAAACAAAAAAACAGAAATCATCAAGACCGAGGAAGTACATTGAAAATGACTATTTTCATTTAATACTCTTATACATTTAAATCTCTTTCATAAATACCCCTAAATTAATTACTCTTGATTCCACCAACTTACTTACTTTTAATACTCTCTCATAATAAATAAGGGCACAAATGAAATTTGGTTTCCAACATACTAGAAAATTGTTCAATGTTTCTTATAAAAAGGACAAAAAATACTACCTCCGTCCCTAATTATAGGATCCTTTTGCTAAAATCACGGGAATTAAGAAAGTGAATATTTGTATTAAAGTTGTTTGTAATCACTATTGTTTTTACAATTTTATCTTTAAGAGAGATAATTAGTTTATGTTTTCCATATGCTATTTATTGTTAATTGAAGAAAAATATGTATAATAAATAAGGGCATGTATGTAAAGAAATAATTAATGTAATTGGAAATAACAAAAGGGTCTTATAAAAAGGAACAATTTTTTTTCTTCAAAAGAGTCTTATAATTAGAAACGGAAGTAATAATCATTTTTGTTTCTTATAAAATGATTGGAGAGTATATTTATCAAGATAAGATGGAACATTATGTTCTATGTATAATGAACAACAAACTTTAAGTGTTGTTGACTGACTTTCATTTTATGGGAAACTTTCGGTGCTGAAATTTCAACGACTTGCAATTCAGCCATTGCTTCCCGGTAGGCCATGATGCTTTAGTGTAATTCATTATTTTTGTTTGTTAAATCATACTTTACTGATAATTGTTGGAACTTGTGGGAAATTAGAAGTTTAAACAGATTAAGAGTTAGTGTTAAGTAAATTGAACAAGAGTTAGTGTTAGGTGGCAAGAAAAATAATACTCCCTCCGTCCCATAATATATGATACAGTTGACCCTATTACGCATACCAATGCATAATTTTGAGCTTAAATATCTTGAATAATATATTAGAAAAAATTATGAAAATTTGATATTTTGAAAATACTCATCTAGACAAATCTAACGACATCTTATATATCTTTGTATATTAGTATAAAAATATGGTCAAAGTAAGTTAGGTCAAAATTGCACATTTTCAAATGGATCATCTATTATGGAACGAATAGAGTATCAAATATGTATTAACCATATTTGAAGTGATTTTTTAACACAAAAGGTGTATTCACATCTTTCTCTCTCCTCACACTATCTCTCTCATCTATTTCTATTTTCACAACTTCTTAATAGAACCAAACACGTTAAAAATTTATTTCAATTATTTATGTTTAATTATGTGATATGTAATGTTAATGTTGTGACTCACCATTTATTTTAGTTTACTATTTCTTCCATTGACTATGTTTGGATCGAGAATTGTCCTCATATTTTCGGTTAGCTACATTATATATTAGAGTTTGTAGTCAAAAGAGAGACTAAAAAACAAGACAAATACTCCACATTTAGGGATTCTTATAGGAAAATATATAGTAGTACTACCCCATTAAGATTAAGATACTACTCCCTCCAGTCTCAAATATAAGAAAAGATTTCCTTTTTAGGTTCATTGAGTAGTTAATGTATTTGGTCTACAACATCCGTGCTAGTCCAAAATGCAGGCCCGACCTTGGGGTGCGCAAGCAGCTCAACCAAGTCGGCCTTGGGGGTGCGCAAGCAGCTCAACCAAGTCGGGCCTCTAAAAGTTATGGGCCTCAAAAATAATAATTAAGTCTAATATCCACACCCCACTTAAATAAAACAATATATATGTTATTTCTTTATCTTTTTTGGTACACGTTTGAGTTTTTTCTAGACTCTAATTCTCCTTTCTAGACATAAATATGATGCTATCAAACCACCCCCAATTTGTATAATTAGTCAATTTGGAAAGCTATTTCATTAAAAGAATCACAACAATCATTTTTTCCCCGCATATACCATTCGTTTTCTCCTTTCCCACAACGGAGGAGTGACAAATCCAAACAACACCGTTCGGTAAATTTCACCTCTCTTTCACTTATTAATTTTTTATTTCGTTTCATGTTTAGAAGTTCTATTGATTCTAATTTTTTAATAAAAGCTTAACTACACAAAAATTCCATTATTATTTTACCGGAGGCCTATTTTAAAAAGGGAGTCGAGCCTCATATTTTATAGGAACGGCCCTGCCAAAATGTATATATTTATTCAATGTTAGGATAATACTCACTCCATTAAATATTAATTAAATATTATAAGTTAATTTAGCAAAAAATAATTGTGAAAGAATGAATCAATTTGTATGATTTGAAAGGATATATACGTTGATATAACAACATGATAAGCTAGGAGAATTCTGCTTGTAAAATAAAATGAAGAGAATTACAAACTATAGCTCTTTTACAGATATATCATAGTACTTAGATTTTTTTTAGGGGATCATAGTACTTAGAATATTATTCCTTTTGTATATATTATTTTTATAAACACTAAATCCTATATATTTTTGTACCAAAAAAATATAGATATATTATAAAGAAAAGTCTCCTCTCTAACATATACGAAAGGATCTTTTAATATATACACACATGATATGAATTTTTTTCCATATTTTTTATCCACTTGAGTTAATCCTAATTTAGGCGCATTAATCACTAAAATGTGGATACCTTTTAACTCCTTCCACTAAACTCAACATCCCTCATGATCACATGATAGAATTTTACAACTCTATTTTCGGTCATTTTCTTTTCTTTTTCCCCCTACATATCCGTGTAATAGCACGGAATCTTGAGTGTTAAATTATAAACTATGTCAAGTAGTCACAAAATAAACATAAAATAGGGGTAGCATCGAGTGCCACCACACTAGTAACTAAAATTTGTACAGAATGTGAAATGCATCACCCTTTGTGAAGCACATTTCTTAAGCCAATTAAAAATTTGTGGGATAAATATCTCTACCCTACCACCAATTGAACTTCTACTCAAACCTTACTTTTTTCTTTATTTCCTGTTTCTTTCTTTTTCTTTTTCTTCTTCTCTTTCTTCTTCTTGTCCTCTCCTACAGATTTAGGACTCTTTTTCTTCTTATCCCCTTCTACTGATTTAACATTTTCACATGGTTTAACATTATCGCCGTAAGTTTTTTGACATTCTAAGATGATAGAACAAACATCAGCGTCATCTCTTGGAATTTTCTTGAGTATAAAGTCAGCAGATCTGTGATCTCCTGATGCCAAAAGTGCTTGATACATCCTACAACCATACAAATAATCAACAAGGGATAAGAAAAATACTATTTCAAAAAGAGAAAAATACTATGAATGTTACAACTCACCTCAAATAACTTAATACATTGTAAGGAAATCCAGCAACCTCATATTCTCTCCAAATCAAACGAGCATTATTCAAATCTCCTGAAATGGCACAAGCTCTTAGGAGAAAATCAAGACACTGCCTTGAAGGAACAAGGCCAAGCTCATCTTTGATTGCCCAAAGCAAATCCAGGCCAAACTGCAAACGTGCGGACTCGCATCCCGCAATTAGAGAATACGCCTATACATACATGAACAATGTTTCTATTAATAATAAGCTAGCCAGTAATACACCTGTAGATAACCTCTGTTTGACAATATGACATGGTTCATAACAAACAGCAGCCAGAAAGAGTTTCAAACTCATACAAACAGTAATAATAACCCAGCATATTCATTACTATAGCAGTGAATTCTTATTCTTATTATACACATTAAGTCGGGAGGGAACTAGAACTTACTGCATCGAAAAGAACTTCTGTCATTGTTTCATCACTTTTGAAAGTATCCTTGAGTTGCTTTAACAGGTCAACAGTGGTACTGACACAGATACAATGAAATATGAACATAAACAAATAGCATAATACAATTTCAATTCAATATAGGGGGAAAATAGAAATCAAACCTTAAATGATTGTTCTGAATACAGTACTGTATAACCCTGAAACAACCGTCAACCCACCAATTTTGATCACTTAAATCCATGAGTAGAAGAAGCAACCTGTCCAACTCTCCACTTCGATAACGCATCGCATCCTGAGAGAGTGTGGTGACAAGGTATAAGGTTGAAAGTGGAAGATATACAAATTACTAATAGCACAAAACCTTACAATGAGACTTATAACAGCTTTTGGCTCCAAGTTGTGACCAGCTTTCTTGATCTCCTCATAGATAACAAGTGCCTCAGACAATTGCCCATGAGATGCAAGAGCTGAGACAAGGACACTCTTGATTTCATTTATGCTCTTCGGTGGTATTGTTTGATCATCAACTACCTGCAATGAGAAACATAAATTAAGCTCCAACAATAATAAAAAAATAAGAAAACTAAAAAGATTTACAACATGGCATGTCCTTTACAAGATCATTCCAAAAGGGAAACTGTAGAAAGACAGCATATTTACACATAATGGAGAAATTAATTATTTGACTGAATTTTAGTATCCACTTGGTAAAATTAAACTGTGTGTAACCAAACCCTGCATTCACAGTACATAATACCTAAGCTGATCAAGGGTAGAAGAAAAAACAGGTTTTATCCAAATAGATAGTCCATCGTAAATAAACTTATTTCTATCTTTATTTTCATGTTTTTGGTAAACAAAATTAGATCTTTTGATGAATATGTGAAATAGGACTGGTGATAATATCTCATTTTAAGAAATATAGTCTGACAATAGAACACATGAACAAAACTTATCTAGAATAAAACAGACGAAGAATATTTACGTTTAGAAGAGAAAGCTTGTTATGCGCTAGTAGCTGCACTTGGCGTTAAAAAAAGGAAGCAGAACTTAAGTTGCCTAAATTAGCATAGTACAAACGTTCCCAGATTTATTTACAGTAGAAAAGAAAGCTTGTTATGGCCTATTAGCAGAACTTAAGTTGCATAAATTAGCAGAATTCAGACTTTTCCAGAATTCTTTTCACATTTCATCCAAAAAAGGACTTCAAAAGTCAATCCTAGCGTCGTCTAGCTCAGAAGTTAGCTATGGTTAGTTACACAAATTCAGTAATATAAAAATTGTCATAAGTGATCGCCAACATGGAAGTCTACATGTAGCTGCTCATCAATATCAATAAGTAAATTCAATCAGATAGTTATTCAAAGCTAGTATAATGTATCTTGCTACTTGCAGCCATACCTTTTTTGCCTTCTCGAATTCGCCACAAGCTGCATATGCATTAATATAGGCCATATAAATTTGTTTTGTAGGTTTGATTTTAGATTGCGTCAGTTCATCACGATACTACAAGAAAATATTCAAATTAGCAACTCAATTATTGATACATCAAACACTAGTTAATCAGTTCATCAACACTGCATTAACAACGCAGTGGAGGCTGTGAATGGCAGCACTTGCGGTGGGCCAATTGGGCAGGCACTGAATAGGGTTGCCTCCCATCAAGAAATGGAAACCATATAAAAGGAAGAGAAAACATGTTTGATGAAATACATGTCTCAAATACAACACAGGGTATTAAAAAAAGAGAAAACAGGATAGTGGAGACTTTTGATTAAATCACTGTCTCAACTGTACAATAGAGGCCGAATTGCATGTAAACAAGAAGTAAATATTGAGATCCCACATCTAATAGAAGCTAAATTAATCCTTCTAATGTTTGGGCAACCCCCACCCGGGGAGCTACATTTTAGGGTTGAGTTACACCTAAAACTCAAATTTTGAGATTATATCCAAAGACCAAATCTATGAAATAATCTGATATTGGGTTGGGATTTCTGTTGTCCACACATTGTCCACGCTATATGAGCGAGTGCATTGAGATCCATGTTATTCCACCACATTGTCCACACCTCAAATGTCCTTTCTTGAGCATTTGGAGGAGAGTTGAGATCCCATATCAACTAGATATGTGGCAAAATTAATCCTTATAAAGTTTGGACACTCATCACCCCTTCAGCTAGCTTTTGGTTGGAATTAAAGCTCAAAATATAAGAGTAATGATTTAAAAACCCCAATTGCTGTAATTATATGATTTGACTAACCTATACAATGAATATAGACACTACTCACAGGATTAACAAGTTAGAAATAACAATGTGACAAGAATACTTGATTTAAAATTACATGACAAAACTGGCAAAAGTCTCCGAATATATGGAATTATTAAACTCAACTTACCATATTTATATCATCTTTTGTTTCACAATTTCCAATCAAATAGCTGAAAGTCTGTGAATCAGGCTTTACGTTGGCCTCTTGCATGTGCTTGAGGACCCTCAAGGCACCACTGATGTTTTTCTACAATTTCGGAAAAGGTGAGAAAATGAATGAATTATTTTAAACATGTTCCATATATTCATTTAAATGCTTTTTAATTGAATGAGAATTCATCAAGAGAAAGAAGTACATGAAATAATTAAATAAACAATCCCCCCATACAAACTAAAAATGGAGGGGGAAAAAGTAAATAAACTCAAAAGAACTATGTGATCCTTCTGCAGATCTGCAATTGAAAACCCCCTAATGATAATTGAACCATTATTGACAGCCATATTCTTATTAAGACCTCATCTATAGAAATTATTAATATGATTTTGAAGCAAACAATCCTATAGAAAGAGACTTTATTTATGATTTGCATCATGTTATATAGAACCCATCCTTTTTACTATTAGTGCATATGAAAACTATATTAAGATCGCAGTCTTATTGCTTCCTAAATGCAGGAAAGTGGCCAAGCCTTCCCTGTTCTTCAAAAGAGTATCATAATTTGCAGTGTAGGTCCTCACCCTACATATGCGTAATTAAGTAATTTGAAGGAAAAAAAATCCATCCTCACTAAGTGGGGCCACTTACAGCATGACCTTTTTGTTGAAGGAGCAGGGGTAGAAGTTCGGTTTCATGTCTTGATTCGAAAACTCGTTTTTTTTGTCATGGTTTGACTTGATCCAATTCTTATGAAATTCATATTAATTTTGACTTTTTTTTTTGGGTGATCAAATTTTGACTTCTATTTAAGAACAGTGACCAGAATACTATCTTTCTTCACAACAGTAATAGCCCTGGTATTTCAGGCCGTGGTCTTATTTTCAGACCAGAATAAGAAATTACATTCAAGTCAGATCAAAGCACTTAGACAGAAGCTTAACCCCTTGTTCAACAAACAACCATTATCTCCATTTTCAAGTTGTGTTTAGGCAGAAGCTTGGTTTATCCATAACTGCATGTACTATTTATTAATCCATCTATGTAAATATCATGTTAATGAGAAAAAAAAATGTATATGCAATCTGCTTCAGAAAGTCTCTGGAGTCTAGACATGCAAGTCAAGAGGTTATTTGAACTTAATGTTGGAAATGACAAGCATTATTATCGAGTTTGAGAAATAGTTGAAAATCTGAGCGAGAACATAGATTTCCACAAAATCCAACAATGATACCTCACGAAAATATCCTGCCATTATGGCATTGTACATGGCTGTCATAGGTTTGAAACCCAATTCATGCAATTCATTAACCATCTCGTATGCACGTTCAAACTGCATTATGAAAGTAAATACAATATTCATTTAGTGAAGAGCTTTCCTTCAAAAGATAGCATTGTAGAAAACTTGTGTATACACAACCATGAATATAAAATAGGTAAAACTTACATCTTTTAACCTTACACAAAAGTGCACCAAACACCTGCATATTTCGCCATTTAACTGCAAATAGTGATGATGGCACCTTATGATGGAACAGATTCGATGGACCTTCATTTTCAGTATGGCAGGGGAAATAGAAAATGAAGAAATGGATATTAGTAAAATACGACAAATAAGAAAGAAGGCTTCAATTAAATGTTAACCCATGCTTACTTCTTCATTACTTATGCCATTTCATGAAACTACAGAAATGGGAAAAGGAAGCATAAATTCCATAATGTAATTGTAAAAGTTTGTTGGGAAAGAATGACTTGAAATAGTTTACATTAGATTAAGATCTGAATACCCAATTCATATCTTAATTATATTTTAGCATTTTTCTTTTGGATTTTTCTTTCGCATGTTGTAGCAAATGGGGAACCCTCCCTTAAAAGCAAGGGGAAATACCAAGCCATTTAAATACTCTAGCAAGCATCCAGCACTAATCAATGTGGGACTTGGGCACGCCATAATACCCAAGTCCCTATCACACTCCTGTGATACAATACAACTCAAACACTAATGCTTCATTGCTTCAATGGAATATTAAATGCAGTTTCCTCGCAAATTTCTATGACATATTGTGAGAAGAAAGGAACAGATTAGAATATAATACACACACACGCAAGAAGGAGAGGTG
>Ga0315914_1008325_pt1 | contig 13900 bp, 6 predicted proteins | sample MpolenodulesMG_FD_203920 | JGI IMG/M metagenome (GOLD analysis project Ga0315914, IMG submission 203920) | Medicago polymorpha root nodule microbial communities from Los Angeles, California, United States - elongated nodules | ecosystem: Host-associated > Plants > Roots > Nodule | place: USA...
ACAAGCTGCAATTACAACAAACCATTCAAAACCAAAATCAGCAATTTCACAACATAAAATAAAAACAAAATATCACTTGAAAAAAATCGTAATCATCGCAACACATAAATAAAATAGCATCGTTACAAACAAATCAAATTAGTAACTCAAATTCCTGCTAAAAAAACCTAATCCAATGATTCCTATTCGATTATCCTAACCGCAAGAAAATCACTAAAACAAAATCAACACTCCAGATCATCAAATCAACAAAAATACTCAAAAAAATATAGTCAGCATCTCATTATAAAAACAAGATAGCATTGTTACAAGCAAATTAGTAACTCAAATTGCAGGCTAAAAAATCCTAATCCAATCCCATTCAATTGTCCTAACCACAAGAAACTAATCAATGATTACATGAATTAAGTAATGCATCTTTCCATAACAACAAATGAAAGTGGATCGATGAACGAAAACGGAAAATTCACCTGAAACAAAATCAACACTCTCTCAGAATGTCAAATCAACAAAACCACTCAAAAGTTGAAAAAAAGTCGTAAACATCTCAATGCAAAAGTTAAAATAGCATCGCTACAAACAAATTAGCAACTCAAATGCAGCTTGAGAAACCTAATACAATACAATGATTCATATTCAATTATCCTAATCACAATAACATGGTCTATAATTTCATGAATTAATCAATGCATTATTCCATGACACGTGAAATTTCAATTGCGTTAAAACGAACAAATAAGTGAAACAGAAAACGGAGAATTGCATTCACCTGTAGCGGCGAGAGAGCGGACAAGTATCCATCAAAAGCGGAAGTAGAAGGCCAAACATCCGCTACAGCGGCGGAATCCTTATGCGTCCGTGGCAGAAGCCTCTTATACGATTGAACATATAGAAACAAAACGAGATCATTCACATCAACACTATCAGATTCGGAATCAGACTCCGAAGGAAGAACCGAAGCGAGAGTATCGAGAACGAGCTTCGCTTGTTCGACGGAGATCTGAAGCGACTCGGAAATCGCAACGGAGCCGACTCGGTTGTTCGAAGAGGATTCTAGAAGCTTGTGTTTGAATGAGATTAGGGTTTGTGCGGGATCGGAGAAGATGAGTTTTGGGATCGGTAATAGACCGTGTTCGAAAGGTTCGCGACGTGGATGGATCACGGTGGTTGATGTTGGAGGCGGTGGTGGAGTGGACGGTGCTGATTCGGGTGGTGGTTCCGTCATGGTGAGAATAGAGAAAGCATGTGAAAATGAGAGAATGTGAGTGAGTGTTGCAGATCTTTGGAATTGGAAATTCGAGAAGGGGAAGAGAGAGGGTGTGTTCCGGTGGGTGAAGCGTATGGGGAGTGTGGTTGCGTGGCGTTTTGTTATTCGTTGGTTTGAACAGATGGTTTGTGGTACTAGAGAGATCATCAGATTTTAAATGCGGTCGTAGTTGATTGAATGAAGGAAAATTCTATGGTGAAGTCGTGAAAATGACTTTTCTGATGAAGTTAACGCTATAACATCAAAAGTGTAGTGAGTAACATCCCACTGTTTGTATAGTGGCATCAAAAGTTCAATCCTCATAGTATCATCAGTTCATCAGATTAACAAGACTACACTTAATGTAATTTTATCCTACCTTGTTTTAAGTGTAACACCCCACAAAGTGTAACACTTAAGACTATCACATAATATCATCAAATTTGTTTGCATGTTAAGGATGCCAACGATAAAATAGTACATGTAAGTCCAAGATGTTGCAGGCATTACTAGATGAATTACTATTAATCATTAATCAGTAATCAACAATTTAAAAATAAATCAAACATTAAAATCAAAATTAACTTTTTCAAAAAAATCAGTTTTCTGACTGCACCGTAGAAGCTCCCATGAAGGAAATGTGTGTTTGCTACTCTTTCACTGTGGCACATAATTTTTCCTCCATGTTTCATTTTTGGCAAGGATTCTCTGGGGTAATCTATGGGAGAGGACTCAGAGTCTTTAGCTTCGGTGCGCTTTTGTTCTTATTTCTCTAAACCATTAATTCTCTCTCATCTAATTAATTTATTTTAATCATTCATCCAACCTTCTCTCTCATCTAAAATGAACTAAAGGCACCAAATCCTCACCCGGAAACTATAAAGTGAAAAAAAATCAAATTTGTAAAAAAAAAAATTGAAAAAATCAAATTTTGTTCTTATAATAAACCCATTATTTGTAACCAAAAAGTAATAATAAACCCACGATTAGCTATGATATACGTCTAATATTTATATTTAATTTGTTAATTAACGATTGGTGTTTTTTTTTTTTAGAAAAACGATTGATATCGTACAGAGTCTTGTTAAATAAATGTTCCCGGACACTCTTTAAACATTTCTAATAAAAAAAAGTAAAGACTACAATTTCCAATACAATAAATGCACAAACTTTCATAAAATGTTACCACTTTGGGTGCTTAAAGAGTGTCCGGGGACACTCGTTAACATTTCCCTATCGTATATTTTACACTTTAAAACATGGTTTTAAAAACCGGACCCGTGATCGACTCGACGAGGGTACTGGGTCATTGTTTGAACCACTTAGTCATTGGTCGAACCGCATGACGCAATCGGATTGAACCGGATGAGTCGGTTATATGACTCGGCTCAGTATTTATAAAAAAAAATCTTTGTATTGAATTAGATTGAACTGAGTGACTTTGATCTCTAAAAATTATATATTTTTTACACTAAACATAAGCACATTTTAATAATATAAATTCAAAAAAATAGAAACATCTTGATAGATGCCCCTTGAATTCAACTGCACATATTTTTTTTTGGGATATAATACATATTCAAATAAATATTAAATAACATTTAAAAAAAAAAACATTTCATTTTACATCTACAACAAAAATAAAAACTAAGTGTGATAGTTGTAATCAAATAAAATGTTTATGAACTTTTTTTTACAAGTGAAATGCTTATGAAATTATTTTGTATTTTATAATTATTTTTTTATTAAGTATAGTTCATTTCAATGACAAATTATATTTAAAGTCACAATTTAATGATTTATATATAAGATATGTTTATTATATATAAGTTATTATATACAAGTTATAGTGATGCATGTGTTTATACTGGTGTTCCTATTCGAAGATGTTTTTAATATATATAAGTATGTAGAAGCATTTGCTTTTCATAAGATTCTATGCGGTGCAATGGTAAAGGACCTGCACAGCAGGTCAGTGGTCACGGTGTTCTACACCCACCCATGCCAGTTTTTACTAAAATTATTTAATTAAATTCTACTTCAACATCAAACCGGTCTGGTTCACCAAAACCGCTAGTTCATTGGTTTTCAGCGAGTTTTACCGGTCCAACTGGTCGGTTCGGTCTAGTTTTCAAAACTATGCTTTAAAGTGAGTTGTATACCATGCCAGTTTTTACTAAAATTATTTAATTAAAACCGCCAGTTCATTGGTTTTCAGCGAGTTTTACCGATCCAATTGGTCGGTTCGGTCTGGTTTTCAAAACTATGCTTTAAAGTGAGTTGTATATTTTACAAAAATCGAATCATATGTTTGGTAAAATTAGTTGTTGAAGTGACTTATACATATAAAACGACATGTTTATTTATTTTTTTATAAATTAGTACTATACATAAACTTTTTTTAGCCTAACTTATTTCTTTTTAAACATTCAAATTACTTTCATCACCGAAATGATAAATGTGTTTTATGAATTTAATTAACATTTTTTTTTACAAAACATTTTCTTCACTATTTATTGTATATTTCATTTAAAAGTATAATTATATTATATTATGTGAATTAAGAGCAAGTAATAAGAAAAGGAACAAAGAAAATATGGAAAAACTACAAAGCGGTGGTACCAGTGCATGACGTGCAACATACCGGTGGGTGGTTATATATTTTTTTATAATAAAAGTGGGTAGTTACATGTAAATGTGGGTATTTTTTTTATTGAAAAATAAAAATAAATTAAATTAACGTGGTTTAAATTGCAAGAGAATATAAAAATTTATAAACTCTAAGCTCAAAAGCTACTTGAAATAGCCTCTCATAAAAAGTTATAAGCTCGTGAGAAAAACTTGTTTACCAAACACGTCATGTTTTGACCCAACAAACTTATAAGCTATAAGATAGCTTCTCGTTGTTACCAAACACAACCTTAATGAATAACTTACAAGACATATATGAAAGGACATCGCGATGTTGCTTCAATTGACTTAATCTATAAACCTTCAATGTTTATGCCCTATTTCTCTCTCCTAAACTATATCGTTAAAACTTACTAAAAGATCAAATGAAACAAAACAAGGCTGCAAGCCACTATTTTTAGGTCTTGCTAACAAATGATAACTTTCATGTAAAAAATGATACTTTTTGATATTTCAATGCTACTTTTTGTTAGCATTCCCCTTTATAGTTTTGATGAAAGGTCCTTTGTCAAACGAGTATTCTGTTCGATACACGAACAAATGTTTCTTCCATAAAATAGGTTTTGCCACGTCAGTCAAATGGGACTTTAGATCGCAATTGTTCGCCATAGGAGCTATTTGCTTCACAAGACGAGATGTTAGCTCAACCAAATGGCACTTTAGATCAACATATATTGTTAGGCAAACCATATCCCTCGCTAGCCGATTTTTCCTTGTTTCAAACCTTTGATCCCTGACTTACTTTACTAGGCGAGTAGCATGGCTTGTCGGGCGAAGAGCCTGATGTACCTCTTTTATGCTCATTGCTTGCACCTCTCATTCATGTGCTTTAGTTAATTGCACATAATGTTAGAAATATAGTAAAAGTACAAGGAAACTAATACAAACTTGGCTACATTAGACCCCCTCATGTTAATCAATCATTGAGTCAAATATTGATTTTTCAAATAAACAAAAAAAGCGTAATGATTTTTATAGGTAAATTAGCGCTCATTTGACACTCGTCACCCGTGAATTCCTATTTGGAATTGCATGGTAAATTCAACATTCTTTAAAGAATAAAAAAAATTATAGAAGAATCGCAACATTATTTTTCTATTTGTACAATGCAACTTCACTATTTTCCTAATTATGTTTGTAACAATTTGAATAAGATGGTGAGGAGTTTCCTTGGGGGGGGGGGGGTATGGACTATCTCAAACTTGTAATCATGTTAATTGGAACAAGGTTACCAACCCCAGACGTTTTGGTGGCCTAGGTCTTCGTGAGGCTAGGCTTGGTAACGTAGCTATGATAGGTAAGTTGTTGTGGAACTTGCTTCACAACAAAGATAAATTGCCGGTTCAAGTTCTTTCTCATAATTACACGCCTAAAGATAAATTGTGGGTGCAGGTTATTTACGACAAAGATGATCTGTGGGTGCAAGTTATATGAATGGGTAAGAAACATGACGAAGCCTTGATCACTTTCGCGATGTATTATTGCTACTTTTTATGGAGTATATAGTTTCTGCGTAGGCTTTAGAGACTCGCCGATTTAGAATACTGACTAGACATAAATGGGCTGTCTTTGGCAGCTTGTATCATTTGTTAACATCAATGATTCATTTATGTGCTTAAGGAGTGTGTTGTACGATGGTGGGTGGAATTTGAAAGGCCTTACCACGGTAACACCATATGATATTGTTGATTATATCCACCAGCTTCCAACACCAAATAACTTGGATTTACAACTTAAATATGCATGCACTTGGAAACATGCCATGACATGTGCATTTATCAAGTGGGTATTATTGGCTTCTTCAACAAAATAGAAATTAGAATGTTAGTTGCAACATGAATTGACTTTGGCACCTTAAAGTACTAGCAAAACTCTAGTAGTTTCGTCGGCTTTGTATTCACAATGCTCCACCTGTTAATTCCCATCGGATATCATTGTAACATGGTATGCACTTGTTGTTCTTGACCCATATATGATATTCTTCGTTGTTTACGTGATTTCCCATATTTTAAAGCTTTGGCTCCACTTGAATATGGAACGTTACCCATTTTTTTCTCACAAACCGGTGTCAAGCTCTTGCTTTATGCGATTGCATGTGGTGCCTCCTCTATTTTGTTTGTTACTTGATTATATTATGCTCCGCGTTGGAGAAATATTATTATTTTTTAGGATCAACAATTGGCGACTTGGCATATACATGAAGTGGTACGGAAAATCTTCTATTTGCATGATAAATGCATTTCTTAATGTCTAAATCTTGGAGTGGATCTACACCCATCTCGTCTCTTGGCTCATTTGAGCTCCCCTTTAAAAGGCACTCTCAAACTCAATGTTGATGGTAGTTTTCTAGAAGGCTCTGGGTGCTTAGGTGGCAGTGGTGTTGTTCGCAACCACGACGAAGATTTGACAGTTGACTTTTCTCACAATGAAATTGGAGGTGATGCATTGCTGGTTGTGTTGTGTGTTATCGAGACGACAAAAACTATGCCAATGTTATTTGTGAGAGTGATTGCTTGAAAGCGGTTGGGCCGTTTGTTGCTTGTCACGATCAGACCTTGCACGCTTATGCTACTAACATACTTCATATCATAGATGCTCTACATGAAAACGATAACACTATATTGGCGCATGCGCATGCACATGCTCTTAGGAAACAAAATACGTATGCAAATTATATGACTAACGAGGGATCACATTCAAGATGCTATACTCAATGAAACTTTCCTCGTTTGACATGGAGTTTCTCATCCTCAAAGATAACCTTGAAACTTAATTTATGCTTTACTTTTTCTTTTTGTTACGTCTCGTTACTTTGTAAAAAAAATAGAATCACAACATTAGTTCTCTTATTATTTTTGAATAAACCATTAATTTAGTCTTTAAACTATCATACAATCTTCAATTTAATCCTAAATCGTATAAGTATTATAATTAGTCCATAAATTATAAATAATTTGTCAATTAGTTTTTAGAGAAATGTTAGCAACACATATTCTAACTAACACTTTCCAACACACTCTCTTTGATTGGTTAGAATTCACATGAGACCCACCAAAATTATATGGGACCCATATGATTTGGTGGGACCCATGTGAATTTTAACCAATTAAAGAGAGTGTGTTGAAAAGTGTGTGTTAGAATGAGTGTTGTTAGCATTCCTCTAGTTTTTAAAATATATAAAAAGAATCTATAAATTTAGTCTCTAATGTTTTAAATCAAGAACTAAATTGACAAATTTTCTATACTTTATAGACCTATTTATGATTTTTTTTTTTGGAATTTTAAAGACTAAATTGAATAAATGATGATAGTTTTTTGAGAGGAGAAATAATAATATTTTAAGGAGTAAAATGATGATTTATTATTATTTTTTTAATTTTCATTAGTTTTGCTCTTCAACTAGTAAGTACATGCATACTACTAGTTTATTCTTTTACAAGACATACTACTCTGGTTAGTATTTAGATTTAAAGTTGTGCCGATGAAAGAAATATTAGTTTTTAGTAAATAATAAAGGTAAATTAAGAGTTTGATGAAATGTTTGAGAGTTATCATTTTAAAGTGGTTATCACTAAATTCAAGATTTTCTCAGCCTTACAAAGGCCTTGTTAACATTTGATTTAATTGGTCATTTTAAAGACCACCTATAGTCGAAACGAGTGAACATAACAATTTTTTTCTTCTGGAGATGAATGTAATCAAAGATTATGAATTTTTTATTATTCTGTACTCTTAATCATATCTGGAAGAATTTATTGATAGAATTAAGAGTTTGATTTGTTAATGTACTTTTGGCTTCATAAAATTTCTGAAGAGTTTGATTGTGAATCCTTCGATTAATAATTTGTACAACTTTTACAGAGCAGAAGAATGGAAATGGAAAAGGAGTTAGCAATAGTCAAGGAGCAAATGATGGTTAGCTCAATAATTTATTCCTAAGTTTCCAACCATTGATCACCATCAATAAAACTTGTGTTGAGGAATGGAAAAGCTTGTGTATCATTCAATCTCTGTACATAAGGGACCCTCATGTTCACATTAGCCCCTGGCCCAGAGCAATTGTACTCTCCATAAAATATAGTCCTGCATGCGTTCACCAAATATATATGAATACCACAAAACTAATTTCTAATGATAATGAATGAATGTCTTTGAATTTAGAAAAAGAAATTGTTGTATACTTACTGGTCTCTTGTAGGGTCGTTGAAATCATTCCAACCTTCAGGGGCAATGATATCTGACATAACTGAGAATGCAAAAATAACACGAGAATATGGTCTCCATGCCCTACCCAACCATATTCTACCATTGCCTCCTATTGTGCTGTTCACAAATACATATCCTGTATTTTCATCCATTGAAACTCTACCGTGAGCTGTAACTGCACCGTTTATGTTTTTTTGTCCCGGAGGTACTGGATTTGCTATAGAAACTAATTGACAATTCTGTACATAGCATAAGTAGCATCATTTTAGCTAGTTTAGCACTTATACTATGTTGTATACGTATTCTTATCATGGAATAAACCAATTTAGAAAAGGTATTTATTTTTTCCTCATGTGCATGAAATAGTCACTTTGGTATGATTATGAATATAATGACATAATATAGGAAGAACATATATACCTCATAGAGTGACCTTGCATTGCCAAATATAAAATCAATGGATCCTTGAATATAGCAATCTTTGAAGTAATGACGACCCTTATCATCATGAAGAGTGTCTTGGGCTCCAAAGAATCCACAACCTCTAAATTCAGCTTGATCTCCTGATATCCTCATGGCCACTGCTTGTGCTCCTTCTGCCCCAGGAGTTGGAATTGGTGCTAAATTCTTTTTCAATTATATAGTTAAACAGAATTATTGTTAGTTAGTGTTATATTGTAAAATGATTTCATCTTCTTTCAATATTGAGTAATTATATATTCTATATATATAAATAAATAAAAAATTCTTGATCACCATGAAGCTTATGTTCTTAGCAATGAAATTGGAGGCAAAAACTTGAACGGAGCCACTATAAAACGTGCCATTAGCAGACTTTGCAGTATCATTCCATGCAATTGCAGTTGAAGTATAGCTTTGTCCTTGAAATGTAATGTTTGGTTTGGTTTTGGGAACCGTAACTTTCTCACTGACAAATAAAAAAACATTACATGACTTTTTTTGGTGAAAAAAATGACATGATGATTTGATGAGCCAAGTAAATAAATATTCTTTTTTTTTAATAAAAGTAAATAAATATTTTTAACTGCAATGAAACAAATCAAAGCAAAAAAAAGTTGAACTGCTAACAAAAATTATATTACAAATAAAATTGGTCTAAAGTTTTGTGTACCAGGACAAAATTAGATACAATTTTTAACCTTTTTTCTTTAATTTTTGTTAGTATTTAAGTTTTTTTAGTGATGAGGACCAATTGACTTACTAGTAGAAGCCACTATTAATCCATATTATGGTTCTTTTCAAGCTGAAATCTGGAACTGCATTAACGGCTTGTTGTACAGTTGTGAAATTACAACACCCTTTTCGATCAACACAAAGGTAAGAAGTGGTATTGGTGTTTGGAGGTGGAATTCCAGGTGGAAAATCATCACAAATAGAACCATCACTCCCACTGTCAGGGTGTTTTTTGTGTGGTCTATGATGATGGTCCCTGCCCAAGTATAAAGATGACGGTGAAAGTGTTGTGAAATTCAAATAATTGAAGCTGGTGAGGAATTGTGGATTTGGATTGATGAGATGCAAAGATGCAAAAATTGCAGCTATGGGAACCAAAAGAGATAGGAAGTTATTGCTTTGGAGATTCATTTTATGATTTTAGAATGTAAAAACAAGGGGTGAAGTATTGGGAAATCAGAATATGAATATATATGTGTATAAAACATGTCAAAGTTGGACTTGAAGGGAAAGGTTTAATGACATGTCTTGCAAACTACCCTCTCTTTTCTTAGGAAGTTTTTTGAACTTCACCAAACCTGAAAGTTTGCTAGTGAATTGATAATATATACTTTTTCAAGCTAACTACCTTAATCCTTTCTTCATCAATCTACACTAAATTTAGAGATAAATGAGCTTATCCTAATCATACAATATATATATATATATTTTAATGATGTTATAAGATCATAGTATACACCGTTATTTAACTATGATTAATTTGTTGCACACACAAGGTATATTTTATCTTTTTAGTCATATTTTTTTTTGTTATAAAAAAGTTAAAGTTTTGAACTTCTAGCCATTTATTTTAGATGAGGAATCCCTTCCCACACGGATGAATCACATGTTGTTGTCTTATAATATAATTAATATGGTACTAATGGTCCTAATTAAAGTTGATTTCAATTTGACTACTTTGCTGAATGTCTTACCCTTTCTACTTTGCACCATTTTTTAAACAATTAAATCAATAACAAATCTAGAAATAATGCATTTATAATTGGTGAACAAACTTCCTTTCTCATTTCCGTTTAGTTGCTATTGCTTCAATTATTAATTCAAAAGAAGTATAATTAGTGGGTCACAAGTTGCCATGTTAGCTTTCTATAGTCAAATATAAAAGATCATAGCCCTTCCAAATTTGCCAGCTAGATCAAAAAGTAACAGTCCAAAAAAGTGTGAGGCTGAAATTCCATCAATGTCCTTCCCCAAACCACTTTGCAAATTCAGAATCCAACGTCACAGACTTGGCCAATTTCATCTTTATCCCTTTACTTTTTGTTTCAACAAATAACACGGGAGCATGAGCTTAACTCTTAAGTTTCGTTTAATCTAGTTTTAAAAAAGAATTAAAATCTAATCTTTCTTTGTTTTTGGTGAAGAAAATCTAATCTAATACAATTTTAGACAAAGAGAATTTAAAAACATTAAATATTAGACACAGACACCAACATCAATAATAGTTTAAGAAAATCAGTGACGTCTCGATGTCAAACAATAACACATATACGACATCAAATACATCTGATCTAAAGAGTGTTCGTAATTCTAAGTTAACAGACCTTGATTAGTTGAAAAATTAACTAGTGGAATTACTTAACTGTATTTACCTCTTGCAAACAACCATATGGGCAAGGAACGTGCAAAGACAAAATAATGAGAATGTTACACGTGTGAGTACCGACCGAAGGATTTCACACGTATGAAGTGGGGTCCACAGCCATTTCTTCATCCACCACCCTGTACAGCAACAGAGGTCCAGTCCAACACTATTGCAAAAAGGCAAAGTAGGGTGCTTCTTTTCTTTGTATATTTTCTACAGATTCATCAGATCCTATCAAAGGAAAAGTAAAGTACAAAGACTCTTCCTTCTACACCCCCTTTTCTTCTCAATCCTCTCCATTGCTACTTCTTTTTCTTCAAGATACTTCTCCAAGGTACTTCTTCACATTTTAGTTTTTTGTAACATAAAAATCTCTCCTTTATATATGTTTTCTTCTCACTTTTCATTTTCATGATTTGGGTAGTGATTAGAATTTCCTAGTTTCTACTTTCGTTTTTATTTAAGTACATTTTTTTTAGGTATAAATTCTAGAAAAAATATTTTTAAATGAGAAAAATTATTTATTTGTTACTGATAAAAGTGTGTAAGTGTTTTGATTAAGCTATGAAGAAGAAGAAAATTATTGGAGTGAGTTTGGTAGCTAGAAAAAGTTGAATCAAGTTCAAGTGAAGTACTAAAAAGTAAATCAAAGTTTAAGGTACTATTAGAATGCAGAAAGCATGAAACTTGGAAACGACATGCTGCATTCTGTCGGCAACAACCCTCAAACATTCTTTTTCTAGTTTCAGATTATTGTTCTGTCGCTTTTTATGAATGTTTTTATATTTTTAAATTTTTATTTTATTTTTTTGTTCTTAGAGAGTGAAAATCGGATCTGAAGGTTTCAAAGTAAAGTAAGCTAATGGATTAATTAATTAATTTATTAAGGTTAATTAATCTCCACATTCTCGATATTATGAGAGATCTATGCGTACATCCACTAGATATGCATTAATTGCATCTTTTGAGTTACTGCCTTATCTTCTTAGTTTGTGTATTTTAAAGTTTTTTTGCGAATATTAAGGTAACTCGATTTGCTACACTGTAACGGCTATTTGACTGTGTTTTCCTCTTTTTTAGGCTCCTTGGAACGGTTCATTTTTTTTATTCAAAAACACATTTTCAAGCTCCTACCACTAGTGAAGGAAAAAAAAAATCAACATTTGAAATTGTTGCTTCTGTGATTCTTTGAAACAACAAGATGCAGAGGCCTCCACCTGAAGATTTTCTGTTGAAAGAGACCAAACCCCACCTTGGTGGTAAGGTCTCTGGAGATAAGCTTACAAGTACATATGACCTCGTTGAGCAAATGCAGTATCTTTATGTTAGGGTTGTGAAGGCTAAGGAGCTACCTTCGAAAGATGTTACTGGAAGCTGTGACCCTTATGTTGAAGTCAAGCTTGGTAACTACAAAGGAGCCACGAGGCATTTCGAGAAGAAGACTAATCCTGAATGGAATCAGGTTTTTGCTTTTTCGAAGGATCGGATTCAGGCTTCTGTTCTTGAAGTTTTTGTGAAAGATAAGGATTTTGTGAAGGATGATTTTATCGGTCGTGTTTGGTTTGATCTCAATGAGATTCCTAAGAGAGTTCCTCCGGATAGTCCTCTGGCGCCGCAGTGGTATAGATTGGAGGATAGGAAGAGTGATAAGGTGAAAGGGGAGCTGATGCTGGCTGTTTGGATGGGTACTCAAGCTGATGAAGCGTTTCCTGAGGCGTGGCACTCGGATGCGGCGACGGTTAGTGGGACTGATGCTCTTGCAAATATTAGGTCGAAGGTGTATCTATCTCCTAAGCTTTGGTATTTGAGGGTTAATGTGATCGAGGCACAGGACTTGCAGCCGTCTGATAAGGGAAGATTCCCTGAGGTTTATGTGAAGGCTATTTTGGGAAATCAGACCTTGAGGACTAGAATCTCTCAGAGCAGGAGTATCAATCCGATGTGGAATGAGGATTTGATGTTTGTGGCTGCGGAACCGTTTGAGGAGCCGCTGATTTTGAGTGTGGAAGATAGGGTTGCGCCTAACAAAGAGGAACTGCTAGGGAAGTGTGTTATTCCCTTACAGATGATGGACAGGAGACTCGATCACAAACCCGTGAACACTAGGTGGTTCAATATTGAAAAGCATGTTGTTATTATGGAAGGGGACAAGAAGAAGGAAATCAAGTTTGCGAGCAGGATTCATATGAGGGTCTGTCTAGAAGGTGGTTATCATGTTTTGGATGAATCAACTCACTACAGTAGTGATCTTCGCCCAACGGCGAAACAGCTGTGGAAGTCAAGTATTGGAGTTCTGGAAGTGGGAATATTGAATGCTTCGGGTTTGATGCCGATGAAATCAAATAATGGGAGGGGGACTACTGATGCTTATTGTGTAGCAAAGTATGGACAGAAATGGGTGCGTACAAGAACCATCATCGATAGCTTTGCACCGAGGTGGAATGAGCAGTATACTTGGGAGGTTTTTGATCCGTGCACTGTCATTACAATCGGTGTATTCGATAACTGTCACTTGCACCATGGTGGTGATAAGCCTGGAGGACAAAGAGATTCAAAAATTGGCAAGGTAAGAATCCGTCTTTCCACACTTGAGACCGATAGAGTCTACACACATTCATATCCGCTTCTAGTTCTTCATCCAACTGGGGTGAAGAAAATGGGAGAAATTCAACTGGCTGTAAGGTTTACTTGCTCTTCTTTGCTTAACATGATGCACATGTATTCAAATCCATTGCTGCCCAAGATGCATTACATTCATCCATTAACTGTAAGCCAGCTCGACAGTCTGAGACATCAAGCTACTCAGATTGTTTCCATGAGACTTAGCCGTGCTGAGCCGCCGCTGAGAAAGGAGGTAGTGGAATATATGCTGGATGTCGGTTCCCACATGTGGAGTATGAGAAGAAGCAAAGCCAATT
>Ga0315914_1008330_pt1 | contig 13893 bp, 9 predicted proteins | sample MpolenodulesMG_FD_203920 | JGI IMG/M metagenome (GOLD analysis project Ga0315914, IMG submission 203920) | Medicago polymorpha root nodule microbial communities from Los Angeles, California, United States - elongated nodules | ecosystem: Host-associated > Plants > Roots > Nodule | place: USA...
CTGAGGACAGTTATCTAGAACGTAAAAGAAGAAGTTTCCAAAAACACAATTCAACCCCCCCTTCTTGTGGTTTTTCTCACCTTCAACCCTACCCATCCTGATGTGTTAAATCTCTGCCGCTGTCAGCCTTTCTTTGCTTTTTGGCTAAATACTACGATTCGTATTATCTTATGAGTTGATTTGAAATTTTTTGTATCATAGTTTTATTTCAATTCTAATGTTTTTTATTGTCTTTTCATACTTAAAGTGCGGGTAATGGGTGCGGGTATGGGCACTTAGGTGCCCATAGGGTATGGGGAAGGGCACTAAAGTTGTTGCCCACGAGGGTACGGGCATTTTTTACAAACACGGGTATGGGGACGGGTACTATAATACCCTATCCATTGGGTACCCATTGCCATCCCTATGGTGGAAGAAATTACTCTTTGGTTTGAATGAGTCTTCAGTTGCTCCGAGCACTCCCTCGTAGGGAAAAGGTGTGTTGTGAGTAATTTACCAAATATTGGATTTGAGTCATTTTGTATTGGACCTATGTAAATGAGCCTTTGAGCATTTGCTCGGTCCATAATATATTTAAGGCTTAAATGCACTTTTCTCCCCCTATGTTTCAAAAAGTTGCGATTTTGACCCCCTTTGAAAAAAAATGGATATTTTGACTCCCTAACTTTTGGACCTCTTTTGATTAGATGATTTTATGTCAATTTCTCAGTCTCTGATGGTGTAAACCGGCATCAGGATAAAAGGATGCTGATAAGTGTAGTCCAAACTTGCATGGTGTCCAAACTGGCATGATAAGTGAAGTCCAAACTGATAAGTGGATCCTTCTTTAGGGGGGCCAAAAGTTACACCATACCAGTTTAAACTCCACTTATCAGCATCCTTCTATCCCCATGCCAGTTTACAGCATCAGAAACTGAGAAATTGTCATATAATCTCCATCAAAATCAGCTAATCAAAAGATGACCAAAAGTTAAGGGGTCAAAATATCCATTTTTTTCAACCTATATTTAAAGGATCATTGTTTGTAGAGAACTTTTCATGAAACTAAAAACAAAACTTGATATATTTATAGAGATAGAAAATTCACTTAACACTATATTAAAAGATCAATTTTAGAAGTATAAGTTCGAAAAAGAACTAAAGAACGAGAATAACACATATGGATACAATGATAACGGGCTTTGGGAATTTGTAGAAGAATTGTGCAGCCCAGAAAAGCCCAAGCCCAGCCCAATCAAGCAAAAGTGTATGTTTTTGTCACTATAAAAACCAGTGTCTCATTTCTCAAGAAGCATTGGCGCGAATAGGGTATAGAATTCTTGAGAAAAACAAAAATGGCGGAAGAATACGAAACTGAAAACGAAGCTGAGGTTGAAGAAGAATTCTCCGTTTGGAAGAGGAACACTCCTCTTCTCTACGATCTCTTCATCTCACACCCTCTTGCATGGCCTTCCCTTACTGTTCAATGGCTTCCCTCACCTCCTCAACCCCACTCCAACTCTTCCTTTAACCTCCACAAACTCCTCCTCGCCACCCACACTTCCGATGAAGAACCCAATTACCTCATGCTCGCTGAATCCACTCTTCCTGGAAACCCATCTCAACCCGTCATCGCTACAGATCCTGAAAACCCTATTCTTCCCAAGGTTTTTCATGTTTTTCTTGTTTTTGTTTTATGGGTACCAACTGTTTGATGAAATGCGCGAATGACTTTTGTTGTTTGTTTTTGTAGGTGGAGATTACTCAGAGGGTTCTTGTTGATGGGGAGGTGAATAGGGCACGGGCGATGCCGCAGAATGCGAATGTTGTTGCTGCGAAGACCTGTAATTCGGAGGTTTATGTGTTTGATTTTACTAAGAAGAGAGGGGAGGGTTGTGATCCTGATTTTAGGTTGAAGGGTCATGAGAAAGAAGGGTATGGATTGTCTTGGAGTGGTTTTAAGAATGGGTATCTTTTGAGTGGTTCTAATGATCATAAGATTTGCTTGTGGGATGTGTTTGGTGCATCTGAAAGTAATGTGCTTGATGCTGTTCATGTTTATGAGGTAATGATGAGAATTGATTTCATGATTGGTGTGTTGTATCGTTCTTGTTGTGAGATTAATTGCTGTTTTGATGATGAAATTGTTGTTGACCTTGTGGGTTTTGTATGTTAGGGACATGAAAGTGTTGTTGAAGATGTGTCTTGGCACTTGCACAATGAGAATTTATTTGGATCTGGTGGAGATGACTGCAAGTTGGTAATTTGGGATTTGCGGACAAACAAAGCCCAGCATTCACTCAAACCCCATGAAAGGGAGGTAATGGTGTTACTTCATAATATTTGTTGTGTAGGCCAGGCTATTCTTCATCAAGCATATGATATGGTAGAATTGCATGTTGTCTTCAATTAAAATTTCCTTCATTTATGAGATTATGAGAACCAACCCAATTGGGGCTTTGTATGCTATGGTTTTGTCAAAACCTGCAATGAATTTGGACCATGATGGTATATCATTTTTCTTATATACGATGTTTGATGATGATTGATGTTTAGCCCCCCCGAGGTTGCTCAATCTGAGAGATTTTTAGCAAAAGAAAATGCCTATTAGAACATACGTTCCAAGAGAAACTCACCATCGGAAGTTAAATTCCAATTAATGGGGGGCTTTTCCTGCAAAAATGGGGGCCAATAGAGAAGTTACGTTGTTTGATTATGTTTTCAATTTTTGTAGATTTTCACTGCTTTCTTTAGTTTAGCTGAAACAGTGAAACATACTCATGACCTGATGTCTTTGTATTTTTGCTGGAATATCATTTGTCACTCACAGTGTAATGTTGTAAGCTCGTTTTTGTTTTGAACAGGTGAACTTCGTTTCTTTCAGTCCATATAGTGAATGGATTTTGGCTACAGCATCTTCAGACACCGACATCGGTCTCTTTGATTTACGGAAGCTTGAGGTGCCACTGCATTTTCTAAGTAGCCACACGTATGACCTTCATCTATCACGGATTCATGTTGTGTGTTTTTCTTTATATTACTATCTTATAGTTGATGGATCAACTAAGTATTTTTTTACCATTGGATCTGATTTTGTATGTGATAACTGATAAGTTCTTAGCTTTGGAATTCCAGTGCCTTTTACTCACGTATTTGGTTTATTTTTCAATGTGTAGAGATGAGGTATTCCAGGTAGAGTGGGATCCTAACCATGAGGGAGTGTTGGCATCTTCTAGTGCTGATAGAAGGCTAATGGTTTGGGACCTTAACAGGTAAAAGAATATACTCCTACGGAATTCTTTGTTTCTTTTTCATTCTCAGATAATTGTTATGTTTAAGTTATTCTACTTCTTTAAGTTCAATTATGGTTTTGTAGAACATAAAAAGAGAATTGAAATAGGTCTTTAAACATTTTACCATGCTTTATTTTCATGGTGACTCAGGATTGGGGATGAGCTGATAGAGGGAGATGAAGAAGGTGGTCCTCCTGAACTACTCTTCTCTCATGGGGGTCACAAAGGAAAAATATCAGATTTTTCATGGAACCAAAACCAGCCATGGGTAATTTCAAGTGTAGCTGAGGATAATTCTTTCCATGTCTGGCAAATGGCTGAAAGCATTTACAATGATGGCGATGAAGACAACAATTGGATTAGTGACCAGCACTAACTGGAAGAAGGCTCAAAGGCGACAGTTTTACAGCCATTGCTTTTGTTGTTTTGTTTGTATGTTTTGTGAACATTTGACTTTACCAGTTTTATGTTGTTATATGTGAATGTATTGTGCTTGTTGAAACAATGGTGGTGGCATCATATTATAATCGTCAAAAGCTTTCATAACCAGAACAGATGTATCAAACGTGAAAAGGTGTTGGTTCAACAAGCTAAAGTAACAAAATCCACTGTGCTTGTTGAAACTTGGATTTTTATTGAATGAACAAAATCTCAAAAATTGGTGGAATACGATATTTTGTGTCTCTTTCCACTGTGAATCCTTCAACCTGCATTGTTCTAGATTCCTTGTCCCAAGCGCCATGATTTAGACAGGGTCACAAAATCCATGAAAACTGCATGTTAGCCAACGACAGATATTGCAAGTGCATCTCGTTGATTGGTAGTGATAAGGTGTCGATAATGTGATTAAGGGTGTCTCCGGCATGTGATGACGTTGATTTGTAACCTAAGCTATGCGAGCATATGCAATATGATCTAGTGTATGTGATCGTATATGTTTATTTAATCCAATGCTTAAATTGAGTGGTACATATATGAAAGACTTAACTGAGAGTCCTTTTCTTAGAAACCAAAGGGACTTCTTAGAAACCATATTTTCCTTTACCACTCACCACTTAGAACGAAAGACATCTATTCCGTCCCAGGGTAATTTTGAATTCAAGGACTATCATTAGGGGGTAATTTTGAATTCAAGGACTATCATAGGGGTGAATGTACACATTCCCGAAGTCTTATTAAAATGTACTTGGCTTAGACATCCCAAGAGGGAGGATTTTATAAACATCTAACATAATCTTTCTATTCCGTCCCAGGGTAATTTTGAATTCAAGGACTATCATTAGGGGTGAATGTACACATTCCCGAAGTCTTATTAAAATGTACTTGGCTTAGACATCCCAAGAGGGAGGATTTTATAAACATCTAACATAGTGGAGGAGGTAGTGTAGAGTCCAAAATAGAAAAAATACACTGGCAAAGGAATACGTCGGGATTGAGGGACTCAATGAAATTAGCCTCTACAGTTGCACGCGGATGATACTGGTTTATAGAGGAAACAAAAATGATTGTTATTAAAAGTTTTTGTGATATACAGATGAAATAAAAGTAAAACAGTATTATTACAGAAGGAAAGGTATAAAACCGACAATGCAATTCAATGTTGGTAGACGGGTATGAGTTTCATCTCCCTCAACTTAGCCACCCAGAATCTGATACTCTTAAACGTATCAGCATACTCAAAGAACCCATAATCCTTACTCTTGTTCATACTAGATACATGTTGAAACTCAAACCGCAGAAATGGCACTGTTGCTTCAAAGGAAGCAATTTCCTCCAATTTGGTCTTGTGAAGCCCATATTCCTCCACAATCAAGTCCCAAATCTCACCCTTATCACGCATTAACTCCGCCAAATCAAACTCTTCCTTGTCATTCAACTCCACAAACTTAACATCAAAAACCTCACTAAGCAACATCCACATACTCTTCCAAGTGAAAACATCGCCATTTGTGCAATTAAACGCTTGGTTCTTAGCATCTTCTGTAACTGCAGCCCACACATGTTGTTTTGCAAGCACGCCCGCATCCGTCATATCACAGAAATGCTCCCAAGTGTACCTGTTTCCCGGATAACGAAAAGGTAACCCTAAATGGCGACATATGGCAGCATATAGCGCTAGCTTCATTAGCACGTTGTGTGCACTCCTTGGTGACATACCTATTATGATAGAGGATCGATGTATTGAGTATGTAACCGATGGGGCATAGGATGTAACGATATCCTCAAGCACGTAATAGAAATTTGGGTAAGGGAGTTGTGACATATTCTCATGAAAAGGTGGTTCGTGGCATATAAGTTTGGTGGACAGAACCGGATCATGAACCGGACCCATGTAATGTTTGGTTCCGGTTTGGAGTGTTATATGGGTGAGAGAGGAAGATGGAGAAGATTTGAGGACGGTGAGAACATTAACAAGCATGGTTTTGTTAACGGTGATGTTAACTTCTTCGTCACATACAAACTTGAACGTGACCCAGAAGAGGTGGGTGATTTCTTGGGCTACGGGTAACAGCTTGGCATGCGTGTCAGCTGAGTTGACAGCGTCAAAGGTGATGAAACCATCAAGGATGGAAGAGGGAAACCAGCCGTCGGCGGAGCGGCGAGCTGCACCGTAAACTTTCCATGGGCCTCCAAGACAATCAGGCTGCTTCAAGGCTTTGGCTAGGCTTAGCCCAGCCATTCCCGTTACTCCAACCACTAGTGCTACGGAATTTCGTACATTCATCACTTCACAGTGCTACAATGGAGAAAAACTTAGCAGCAGTGTCTGTTTATATAAAAGTATTAGTGTATTGACTGGTGATTAGTGATGTTACACCTTGCAGCTAATTATATCAAAAAATAAACAAAGTGGACCGATATACTAATGGAATCTGGGTGTTTTTTTTCTCTATAGAAAATCATAGATTATTAGTTAGTGGTAGATAAGATAATGTTTGCGAATTTCTGTGACTCATTAGAAAATGTTCCATGTGTTTGTTTACTAACGCATTAAGCGCAACAGTAGATACCAGCGAATTTCTGACTCATTAGAAAATGTTCCATGTGTTATAAACAAGAGAGTAGTAATAGGAAAATGATATGCATGCGTATGAGGTCATCTTCCACTGCATAAATAAGGTGGTGTATTTTCCTTGTAAGTCTATACGGTAGAAGTAGAACACCTTAACCTCATCAATAAAACAGTGTACGATTTAATACTACCGACCCATTTATTTCAGACTTAATATAAGAGCTTTACACGATCACTTCATCGCCATAAAACATCCAACTACTCCTTAACATGCGGTTTCTGAGTGCGTTTACACCGTACCCATAGGTGGTTGTGGTTATCTCACAAAAAGAAGAGACATGATCATCTCCAAAGCTAGAACTATAATTGCGTTTTTAGCATTATTTCAGTTGGTATAAATATACTTAACATTCACTCTCTTTTTTTTTGTTCAAACATTCACTCTTTTTTTACTCCAATACACTGCTACAATTCACTATTTTAACTATCCCACTATAAAAACTCGTCAGATACTGTTGTCATGTCGCGCTTGAAAAATTAAACTGTTAATTGTTCTTAAAATTTTCGAACACCATGGGAGTTGAACTAAGAATTTTTAGTCTCCCATTCATACATATGAGAATATGTTTGTCCAATCAGAAAAAATTGTTCACAACTAACTCTAATTTTCCCGTGGTTGCCCAACATTCCCAGACCTAAATGGAACCAATCCAATCACAGTAAATTCAAATGAATAAGAAATTACTTTGCTTTTTGTTGTTTTTCAAAAATAATCCTATTCAAAACACTTTTTGATATTAGTCGGATATCAAACATGCACTAAATCATCAAGCGAGTCTCATTCTCTAGTCAGGTGAAAATCCATCACAAGTCTTTCTCTTTCAACTATTCCAACAAATCATTTCTCAACAGTTGTTAACCACTTCACCATTATTTGTGAGGCGCGACTATTTTTCTCATTATACAATGTGAAAGGCATACAATCTTGATGCCAACTTTCCTTCATCTTGAAGACACACTTTGCTGTATAATACGTTCACTAAGCAACTTCTTTTAGGGTCAAAATTCCATATATATTAAGAAACCAGACGGCATAGTGCAGGAAAATTGTAACAAACTTTGTCTACATCGGGCAATGGTGAGCAGCATTCTAAGTGAACGATACAATCACGCAAAGTTTTATTAATCATTCCAAGCCTAAAAGGTCAACTTGAGGCTCTTTAATTAGCGAAATCATTTCAAGTCGGTTTCTCAAAGAGCAAACAAGGATATATGCTTCCCATCTCACTTTAACGGTAGCAAAGTTCCATTGACAACCGAAACAGCAACTGGTGTTCTCAAACACAAAACAAGTCACTTGCTTGTCTTAACTTGTTAAAGACAAAAACCCGCACAGGCAAATCTTCAGTTAGAGAACAACAGTTCCTACCGGAAACAAACTAGTCAACCCTTCTCCAGCAAAATGCTAAAGACATAAGTAATCTATCATATTATTTAGAAATGCATAGATTAAAAGAAAGAAAAAATTGCCGGCAACCACATAACCAATCTTATTGTTTTCACTCATGAGTTTATATTATACAAAACGACATTGGTGTCTCACCTGTCCACAGCACAAAGTACTGAAAGATGAAAACACACCCCTTTTTCCCCAAGTTCTGTAATCCAGAAATATAAATTTGTGAACTCAGAAAACTTGAATCGCCACTTAAAACATCATCTCATTAAACAAATAAAAGAACTATTCAAATGTTTAGCACATTTGAAACTGAGTCAGCATAAAAACATTTACCATGCTAGTTTAATTAGTTCACGCACAACCAAAACACCATGAAACTTAATTGCATAGGAAAGCACCAACCTGTTTCAGCAGCAAGACATGCTGACTACAGGTCAACTACTGTTTCTGCATAATAACTATTTATCAACTACTAATATTCCATGGTAGAATAGCCATCAAAACCATCATTGCGCAGCAGAGGGTCAAAAAGGAACAATGATTTTCAACAGTTACTCCAAGGATAACTGATGCTGCAGCTGGTAACAAGTTATTGGCAGGATATATTACCATGGCGACAACGAAAGGTCGAAAACCACCAACTTATATATTCTTCATCCAGCTTTGGCTGCACGAGACCCCCCTGTTAATTAAAGATCTGTTAGACCATTTTAAGGAATGAGAAGCAAGAATGAATAAGCAACTTCAATGCCCTAAAGTTATCACACCATAGTCAATCACAATTGCTTTGCTTTGGAAATAGCAATACAAAATTATATTATCAAATTTTCATTAAGAATAAGAAAATCTAGTCTCAACTTTTTCGTACAGGGGGAAAAAATGTTCACTATAATCATTCAAGACTTCAAACCTTTAAATTTAAATTTCTCCAATCTACTGGGAAATCTTGTCATAATTTGGAACCACTTGTTAACTCATATACATACATAAAGCATCTGGTCCATACAAACTAACAAGAACTCTATAAATTGTAATACTAGTACTAATAATTACTAGACTCCCTTTAAAATCCAGAATTAGCAAGGGTAACATTCATCATGTATAAAACATAGCAATCAGATTTCATTACTAGAGATAAGAACAAATGTATTTTTAGCAATTAAACAAACAACAACAACAAAAGCCTTTCCACATAAGGAAGAGTCAGCTACATGAGTCAATTTTAGCAACTAAACATAATGCAAAAACAAATAAGGGTTATTGAAAGTGATGCTTCATCTCTGAAGCTCTTTCTTTCTACTAAAATTCTCACTCTCAATGTTTTATATAGTGTTTAAAAAGCAAAAATCAAACAACGAGACAAACAATCATCATTGGATCCCAAACCATGACAAAAAATGCTAGGATGATCAAAACACAACATGCAGCAGCAATTAAACGAAATCAAATATAAGTATGAACTAATTTTTAAAAAACAAATATTTAACCCTTTCTAGTAGAGTATGCGCATAATCAGTCATCACCTTTTCTTTTACTGGAAGCTTGAGAATTGACATTAGACAACGCCTGTCCACCTCCACAACCACGAAGATCCTTGAGCCCCAAATTCTGGCCTCCCATACACTGGAGACTCTCAAACTCACAACCATCAAATCCATCCTCATTCGGCGACGCCACTTCAGCAGCAATCTTCCCATCTGGACGAAGGCAATATGCCCGATCATCACACTGCACATTACAAGGGTTCATCACATGAGAGCCAGGTATATTCATCGCGGGATTCACATTCGCGGGTTTCTGATACGGAAACGACCCAATCTCCCCTTCAATCCTCCCCCTTATATCAACCAACAAACACTTCAACCTTGCAACTTCCGCCTCCAAAGCAGCCTGACCCTGCAACTTCCTCATCAAATGCTGATTCAAAGCCCTCAATTTCATCACCTCATCCTCCAACGACGCAGCCCTAGCTTTCTTCTTCTCACGATACTTCCTAACTGCCTCTTTATTCCCAACCGGGCGCTTCTTATTCGACTTCTTCTCGGCAGATTCAGCAGTATCATCAGTCCCAACCTGATCATCTTCAGCAGGGACAATCTTGGTGTGAACATGATAACACGTGTGAGTGTGTGAAAAATCAGGACCAGGTGGGTTACACGTGTGGGTATGAGTACAGGCGTGTGTATCCTTCAACAATTCATCAAAAAAACTATCCATTGAACCACTTGTTTGAAATTCACCCATATTTGGACTCGAAAACACGTCTTGATTTGAGAAATCAAGTTCACCGTCTTCCATTTCGTGAAAATCAAACCCTAATTTCCCAATTCAAAAATCCCAAATACCAAAATTAACCGCTAAACCTGATTAAAAAAACAAAAAAAAAAAGCTTGTTAATGAAAAAACTAAATCGGTGAATTGGAATGTGTTATGAGTAGTTACGATAATTGAATTGAATTGATAGAAAAAAGGAAATAATTGAAAAGTGAAACCCTAAAAAGAAAAGAAGAGAATTGACATAGGAGAAAAAATGAACGTACCAGGTTGAAGCGATAATTGAGAGAGAGAGAGAGATTCGACGATTTGATTTTTTGTTTGATTGGTAAAACTGTCTTTAATGGAGAACAATTTATACGTATTTCAGCATGTGATAGCAGAAGGACCAGTATAGATATAACATTTGATTATTGCTGTAGGTCCCATCCGTAGGGATGCATAGTCACATTACACGCCGAACAATTGAACAATCTTCCGCGAATCGAGTGTTAACTTGAAGGTATCAAAATCGTGTTTATTTGAAGGTAAACTCGATTTCAGGGAAAATCAGAAGGTTTGATCAGTTTGACCGAGTGAACACTCGGTAAACTCGACCGAGTTTTACGAGTTTACATCTAAAAATAAATAAAAAAAAGACCATTTTTTTAGGCATTTTTTCAAAACCCAATTTCTTTTCTACAAGACCAAAGAATGAAACGTTTCTTTTTCTTTCTTCTCTGAGTTCTCAAACCATGAACAATGGAGCACATACCAGTTAGGGTTGCGATTCCGACGATGGAAATCCAAATTTTGACGTCGGTTAGGGTTGCAGTGGTAGCGTTTGTTGACCTTTTGAAAAAATTAACTAGTTTATTTTTTAGATAGTTTTATTAACAACTTTAGGAACTTGTGAAACTTGTTTTTTTTTTTTTTTTTTTTATGGTTTTATGGATGTCTTAAACTTAGAGACTTATGAAACTTATGATTTTGTGCGTTAATTTTTGTATTTTGATGCTAAGTTGAGCATAATTTTTATTACGGTAGTTTGGTATAATTTGTCTTTGTAATTGAGTCATATATTGCACTATTGATCTATTTACAATATTATATTAGCTTATATATGTCATGCATATAATAAATTTTGTATAATTTTAATTTTAGGTAAACTCATACGAGTTCTCGAGTCGAGTTTACCTAAGCAAAACGAGTTGAGGTAAACTTTCGAGTTGCAAAACATTGATTCAACCTATTATGGTGGATTAAAATAGGAAAATTGTTGTTCACACATATCATAAGGCTGAGAAACACATGTAAAATACGAAATTGTCCCTCGATAGTTAACTGCCGACGATTTCCTAAACCGGCTGCAGTTAACTGCCGAGAAAAATGTTTCATCAGATGAAACAGCCACCTGCTCCCCCTACACACTATTTCATCATCAACTTCCATACCTCTTCCATCCAATCCCTAAATCCAATATTTTTTTCATCAAATCTTGCTCCAAAATCATTGAAGCATCAAGCATAGGAGGTATCAACACACTTTTGACGTAAAAAAACAGGTATTGAGCATTTTAATCGGTTGATTTTTTGCTTTTGCTATGGGTGTTTTTACGTCAGTTACGTAGAACTCTGTCATGGGAAATCTCGGTAGTTATCTGTCATGGGAATCCTCGGTAGTTAAGTGCCGAGAATTACTTGTGAAAAAAATTTCACAACGAAAAAAAGGCAGCTACTTCCAATTTTTCAATTTTTTTCTTTGTTTTTTTTGTTTTAATTCATTATGGCATTGATGTTTATGCATTAGTTAGTTGTTAATTCATATATTTGTGTTGTTTTATTATAGTAATGGTAGAGAACGCGAAAGATGTTCCGGGAGAGACAAAACCAAATTTTGTCGAAATTTTCAGATATGTCAAACCGCCTAAGGTTGTAGCCAAACCAAACATTGATGGAGTTTCCGTCCATGTTGAAGCTTTTAAAAATGTTGACTCCGGTGTCCTCCCATTTCATGCCCACGAAGTTGACATGGCTAGGGTTTTTTTAGACGACGTTAAGTGGAAAGATAGAGAAGAATTGCTTGAGTGGGCACGTTGTCAAGCAAATAAGGCGGGATTTACAATTGTTACACAAAGATCAAGTTTGATCAATCCAATGTTGTGTCTAGTGTGTGAAAAGAGTGGAGCTCACAAAGTGCCAAAAAAAACCGAAGCATGCGGCAACGGGCACAAGAAAATGTGGGTGGTTGTTCATGGGGATTGAACATTCTTAATGGAGTTCACAACCATGCGATGGAGCCGACTTTAGAAGGACACATTCTTGCCGATAGATTAAAGGAGGACGACAAGAAGATTGTACGTGACTTGACCAAGAGCAAGATGCTTCCAAGAAATATTTTAATAAATTTGAAGAACAAAAGACCGCATTGCATGACAAATATCAAGCAAGTGTACAATGAACGTCAACAAATATGGAAGGCGAATAGAAGTGACAAGAAGCCGTTGCAATATCTAATCTTGAAGTTGGAGGAGCACAAGTATACTTATTTCTCAAGAACACAAAACGAAAGTACTACAATTGAAGATATCTTTTGGGCTCATCCAACATCCGTTAAGTTGTTTAACAATTTTCCAACGATTTTGATTATGGACTCCACCTTCAAAACCAACATGTACAAGATGCCAATGTTTGAGGTAGTTGGGGTCACTTCGACCGATTTGACATATTCAGTTTGGTTTGGATTTGTGACACATGAGAAAGTGGAAAACTTTGTTTGGGTTTTAAAAATGTTGCGTAAACTTCTTACGTCAAAGAAGAATATGCCTAAGGTGATTGTAACTGACAGAGATATGTCTTTGATGAAAGCGGTTGGAAATGTTTTCCCCGAAAGTTATGCAATGAATTGTTACTTTCATGTGTAAGCAAATGTTAAACAAAGGTGCATCTTAGATTGTAAATATCCTTTGGGAAAAAGGGATGGGAAAGAGGTGAAACCTCGTGATGTTGTCAAGAAGAGTTATATGGAAAGCTATGGTTGAGCAGCCCACTCAAGAGTTATATGCAAATGCATTAGTGGAGTTCCAAGATGAATGTAGTGATTTGCCACTTTTCTTAAATTATGCCATGACCACCTTGAAAGAAGTGAAAGAGAAAATAGTGAGGGCATGGACAGACCATGTGATGCATCTTGGTTGCAGAACCACCAACAGGGTAGAACCGGCTCATGCTTTAGTAAAGAAATATTTGGACAATAGTGTGGGTGATTTGGGTACTTGTTGGGAGAAAATACATGACATGTTGGTGCTTCAGTTCATTGCGATACAAACAACCTTTGGTCAGAGCGTTACCGTATTGGAACATAGATTCAAAGATGTCACTTTGTACTTCGGGTTAGGTGGTCATGTGTCTAGATGGGCTTTGGACAACATTGCTTTGGAAGAGTCACATTGTAGGGAAACGTTGTGCACGGACAAAGAAATTTGTGGTTGTGTTCAAAGGACTTCTTACGGGCTTCCATGTGCATGCGAAATTGCTACTAAAATCCTTGAAGGCAAACCAATTTTATTGGATGAGATACACCACCATTGGCTTAAGTTACGTATGGGCGAAGAAAGTAATGAAGATGGTTTTTCTGTCGAGGATGAGTTGAAGGGTATTCAAGAACGTCTCAAGAAACTCCATTTTCAAATGAAGCTTGAAGTCAAAGAGGTTTTGCGGCAGTTGGCATTTCCTGAAACCACCATGATGTCTCCACAACCACAAAAAGTACCAACCAAGGGAGCCAAGAAAAAAGTGGACATTGCAAGGTCTAAAGGAAAAATTACATCGACTAGTCGAATCCCTTCTTCGTGGGAGGTTGTTGATTCTCAAAATTCGGATAGTCAACTGTCACCA
>Ga0315914_1008331_pt1 | contig 13893 bp, 10 predicted proteins | sample MpolenodulesMG_FD_203920 | JGI IMG/M metagenome (GOLD analysis project Ga0315914, IMG submission 203920) | Medicago polymorpha root nodule microbial communities from Los Angeles, California, United States - elongated nodules | ecosystem: Host-associated > Plants > Roots > Nodule | place: USA...
GCGGGGGAGTGCAGACCACATGAAAATCTCTTGGATTGATTGGCAATCTATTTGTCGGAGTGAGGAGGTTGGAGGATTGGGGGTAAGGAGAATTAGGGACTTTAATAGAGCTTTATTAGGGAAGTGGTGATGGAGGTTGTTGGTGGATAGGGATAGTCTATGGTTTAGGGTGTTGTCAGCGGTATGGAGGGGGGTCAGTTGTTAAATGGTGGCCGTGAGGCCTCTGTTTGATGGAGGGATATCTCCGCGTTGCGGGCGGAGGAGTGGTTTCGTGGTAACGTTAATCAGGTTGTGGGAGATGGCAAAAATACTCTATTTTGGTCGGATATGTGGGTAGGAGGAATGGATTTTAGAGATAGATTTACTAGATTATTTGAGCTGTCATTAACAAAGGAGGAGTCTATTTTTGGTATGTATTCGTTAGGGTGGGGGATTGAGGGTGATGCATGGAGATGGAGGCGGAGGTTGTTCGCGTGGTAGGAGGAGTTAGTGGGGGAGCTTAGGCTTTTACTTCAAAATGTTTCCTTGCAAGTCGATAGGTTTGATAAAAGGGTGTGGAGGTTGGAAACATCTTCCGATTACACGGTTCGAAGTGCTTATAATTTATTGTCTGCTACTACTCATGTCGATCATGTGGTACTTGTGTCTTCTTTGTGGTACAAGAACTTTCCTTTGAAGGTGGTGGTTTTTGCCTGATGTCTGTTTCGAGATAGGCTTCCTACCAAAAACAATCTTTTCCGTCGTCATGTTATTGCAATAGATGCTCAGTCTTGCGTTGGAGAGTGTGGGGAAATGGAAACATCTTCTCACTTATTTTTACACTGTGATTTCTTTGGGTCTGTTTGGAATTTTATTCTCAGGTGGCTAGGTGTTTTCTCAGTTATGTCTTACGATGTACCAAGCCATTTTAATCAGTTCAGTTTTATTGGTGGTGCTGCCAAGTCAAAGCAAAATGTTTAACAGGGTCTTCAATGAGAAAAAATGCTCAATTCAACAGGTGGTTGACAAGATTAAGTCGACAACTTTCATGTGGTTGAAAGGAAAATACATCAATCTTCCTCTCAATTATCATGGTTGGTGGCTGAGTCCGTTCACCATTTTAGGCATTGGTTAATCGTTAGCTTCTTTATAGCTTTTCTTCCGCTATTGCGGTTTGGCTTTGCCTTGTAAATATATCATTGTAACTTGTGGATTCTGGTGGTTCTTCCTTAGCACACCTTGTGCTACGAAGATCTTTCCAAAGTGGTAATACAAATTCATTTTAGCCTCTTCAAAAAAAAAATTGTTTATTTCTTAGCCCCCTCTTTTTCAAAATGTAAATATAGTAAAAAAAATCTTAAATGCAATAATTAATTCGCTTTGACTAGTATAAATTTTATCCCTAAAATATATGGAAATTAGTTACAAAAGATAAGATATGGTTTGATTTAGATTTGATTTAAATCTATATTATATCTATACTATATATAAAGAAAACTACCCCTTTCAACACTTTTGGGTTGGATTTTCTTTTCAAAAATACACTTAATTTTCAATACAAATAACACATGTAACAAATAGATAAGAATAAATTTAAATATTAAAATAAATGTAACAAATACGATATGAATATTATTTTTTTTGTTTTTTTCCTTTATCATTTAAAAAGTGTAACAAACTAAATAAGTATATTTATACTTACTTTTTCATTATTCCAATTATACCCTTAAACAACTTTTTCTATAATAAAATTGTTGGTGTCATTAAAAAAAATAGATTATATTTTTTTTGTTATATTGTATTATTCTTGGTGTCGTTGAAATAGAAAATCATGGTTGGTTTGATTTTTTATAACTTGAAAGCAACAAACATTTATATTTTTTTTAGTTTTAATCAAAATCAAAATTTCATTAAAAACAACATCGTTCATAATTTTCAAACGTTGGTGCAATAAAAAGAGCGGAAAGACGAGCAGGTGAGTTCCCGTCTTTTCGCTAGTCTGAAGTAAACTTTCTTATCCAAAATCCAAATATGTTTTCGTTTGTTGTTGAACGACCATAGAAACATGATATATAATTTAGGGTGTGTTTGTTTCAAGTTTTTTTTTTAAGGAAGGATGTGTTTGCTTCAAGTTATATTTGTTGATTCCTGATAATAAAATAATAGAACTATATATGTCTATGTTTGTTAGAAGTTTACTAAATTTTATTCTTGGATATAAAATGTTCTTGGGAATAGAAAAAAATTTCCAAGGAAAATGGTGGAAATAAAGTTCCCTTGGAGTTGCTAATGTTGATGATTATTGAACTTTTTTATTATTGAGGAAGAACTGAGAAGGAATATGGTTGTGGTGGAATGAATGATTTTATTAATTTGAGAAGGAATTTGTTTGCCGATGGTTTTTTTTTTCTGAATTTAATTTTTCTAGATTTTTGTATGAATGTTGTTGAATATTTTTTTTGTGGTGAAAATGATGAAAAAGTTGAGGGAAGAAGATGAAGAAATGGAAAAAAAATCAAGTGTTGATGATTCACTGGAAGATACAATAGACTTGCATGATCCAATAGTCATCCTTTTTAAAAAAGAGACCAAAGGGTTAAAATTGAAGAAATTAATAAGGTCTATGGTGGATTATCGATAATGTTGGTCCACCATAGACATTTGGGGTTAAACTTAACAACATGGATTTATTTGGCAAACGGAGGAAAAAATGAGGGACTAAAACGTGAGTTTTATTAATTGTGGGACCAAAATGAAAACTTGAAATTATTTAGAGGACCAATGGATCAAATCAGTCTAACATGTAAAATCAATGAAAATTGCCGTTCACACATATGCAAAAGCCGAAACACGCATGTAAATGACTGAAATACCCGGGTGGCAGTTAACTGCAGAGGAAAGGAATCGACGACAGTTAAAGTTAACTGCTGATGATCTGTTATAAGAACAGAATAGACATAAGAGTTTCCAAAACTCCATTATTGCGTTTTTGATATTCCTAGGTGCAATTTTCACCAAGCTGAAGTCATTCCAAGCCAATTCTATGCACAAAATCAAGTAAGTGTTTTGAATCCTATTGCATTGCTGTTTTGTGATTGAATTGTTAGTTTTGTTTGGTTAAATTTCAATTATAGAGGTTTTATAGATTTTATGATAGTTTAGGTTTAGATTTTGATGAATTGTTAGAATTGTTAGGTTTAGGCTTTGATTTTATGATAGTTTAGGTTTAGGTTAGAATTGTTGTTAGAATTGTTTATGTTTAGGTTTAGGTTTAGGTTTTGATGATAGTTTAGGTTTAGGTTTTGATTTTATGACATTGTTGTTTAGTTTAGGTTTTGATCACCAATTTCTCTATGTAGATATGTCTCAAAATCAGAATGAGAATCAAGTTCAGTTGAACAAAAAGGAGGGTGATGACAAGAAGAAAGCAAAATCGCCTATGGCATGGCACGAAATCGAATATGATGGTTCCGTAGAAAAGAAGGGTTCGAAGGTGCCGGTGTACAATCAGTCCAGGTTGAGGAGGAGCGGGAGGACATGCTATTTTGGTCATCAACCAAAAGAAGGTGCCTTAGAGACTGTCGAGGACAACCAAATTGAGATAAGCGACGAGGGAGATGATTAAATAATGTAATCGCTTGTATTAATCTTGAATAATCTTGGAACATTTTGTTATTGAATAATCTTGAATAAACTTGAAGATTTTGAATAAATTTGAAGCAAAATTGCGTATTGATTAAATTTGAAACGAAATTGCGTATTGATTAAATTCAAAGCGAATTTGCATATTGATTAAATTCGAAGCGAATTTGCGTATTGATTAAATTTGAAGCGAAATTGCGTATTGATTAAATTCGAAGTGAAATCGTGTATTGAATAATTTCTATTGAAGCATGTATCATGATTGACAATTCATGTTTTTTTGGTGCTCCTATTTTTCTGGTGTATATGGAAAACCAAGGCATTGAGCTTTTAAAAGTCCCAGCTGCCAATTGCATGGTTTGGTTTGAAAAGTCCCAGCTGCCAATTGTTTTGAAATTTGTACAATGAATCGGTTGTTCAGGTATTGAAATTTGAGGCCGAAGAAGTAACGTGCAAAATGAGTGAGCGTACAATTATAAAACTATTTTGGGTTGAATTTCTCAGTTAGAGTTCTTTGATGCTAAGAGTATCTTTATGGTAATGGTTTTTAAGTTTTTAATTGAAAAACTGTGCATTTTGTTTTCTTATTTAATCCATCTTCTTGATTGTTCCATCTATCTTGGTTTTTATTCTGTCCTTTCAGAAATGAAGTTTCTAAAAATTCATATTGTTGGCAGAAAGGTCACTATGATAGCTTACGTACTGGTGATTTACTGCTTTGGCTCAATGTTGTGGTAGCTCACGGTGACAATTTTTGCAATGGTGTGTTTCACAATGGTATAATTCTTGCATTGTTTTAGGTTTTGGTTTAGTTTTTTGTTGTCGTTGTTTATCTCTAAGTTGATTTACTTTTCAAATTTCACTTTTTTGATTGTTTCTAACTTTTACTTAATTTGATTTGTGATAGTTTTTTGCATGTAGATTAAATCATTTGCTCATTTTTAAAACAAATAAGTTTTTTCTTTCTATTCTTCAATCTTTAGCTTATTCACGTTTGTTTTCAATTTATGTAATTTTATCGTGTGATATTGATATACTCTATTGTAAGCTTGAGAAGTTTCCTTAATGTGACATTTATAATGGGAGGGCATATGCATTTTTATGCATTTTGTATTTAATTCTTCATTCTATATAAGTTGACATTTTAAAGACGACTATTACGCATCTAACTATAGATAAATTTGATCTTTATTGTGATCATGACTTTATAGTATTGTTGTTAGTTTTGATTTATATAGGTTGTGATGGTGTTTGTAGCCATCATTAGGTCCAATTTTGGGTATATTTGTTGTAGTTTTTGGAGCTGCACTATTTTCTCTGTTGTATAAATTTTCTGCATATTTAGTTATATTGACGGTGGGAGTTTAAGGTTCTTTGGCACACAAGCTTTTGTTCATGTTAACCGTTCCTTTTCTACATCCTTGAAAAGCTTAAGGACTCACACCAAAGGGGTGGGCAAAAAAACCAAAAACTGAACTGAACTGAATCAAAAAAAAAACTGAACCATTACTAACAGTTCTGAAACTGAACTGAAACAGTTCGGTTCAGTTCAAAACAGTTCAGTTCGATTCGAAACAGTTCAGTTCGGAACAATTCAGTTCAGTTCGGTAACTAAAATTCAATTTCATTTGTTTTTTTCATATTTTTTTCAAAGGTATTAATAATAACAGTTCAGTTCAGTTCGGAACAGTTCAGTTCGGTTTGAAACAGTTCAGTTCAGTTCAAAATGCAAACAGTTCAGTTCAGTTATTTTAAATTTAGCCAACAGTTCAGTTCAATTCGGTTCAGTTTTCATCCCGAACTGAACCATGTCCACCCCTACACACCATATATTAGTATGAATTTGCTTCTCTTATTTGAATTTGCCATAAATTATGCCATTAAAATTTACGAAATACAATTTCTTTTGAACGTTTTGGCATTAAAGAATAAACAAAAATTATAAGTTCTGAATATAAAAGAGTGCACATCAAGAGTCCCACTCATGTTTAGTAGAAAATTAAAGAATTGGAGAGTTTTCCTGCGCGTGCATCTGCATTTTTATTTTAAGTTGGGAGTTCTTACTACTATCAATTGTAGGTTTGACTAACTGACTTTGGCTGGCCAAAGGAATGTTATTTGAGGTTTCCTTTTAATGTGTGTTTTCTTTTTCTATTGTTGAAAGTCCTATATCAAGTTGCCATCTGATTGTAATCTTCTAGATGTATGGAAAACATAGTTAGTATTATTGATCGTAATATCTCCAAAGTGAATTCTTGATGGTCTTATGCAACATGACTTTTTTCACTCTTGATTGCTATGTATGTTTCTTATTAGTTTACTATCTTTAATTCATAAACTATCATCAAATCAATGTTTACTAAAGATTGCCTTTTTAAAAGCAATTGATTTACTTTTTTCTCAATGCGCCTTCACTACTTATTTTGTGGAATATTCTTTTGAATATTATTATAGGGTGCACTTATTTTTCTTTTCGTTGTCAAGGCAATAAAATACTCCCTCCAGTCTCAAATATAAGAAAAGATTCTTTTTTTAGATTCATTGAGTAGTTAATGTATCTAGACTACATTGTAAAGCAGATACATTAATTATTCAATGAACTTAAACAGGAAAATTTTAGTGTTTGTTGCATACAAATTATTGAAAATAAATACAACAAACATTGTAAGACCTTTTAAGAAGGCAAACCCAAACTAATGTTCTACTAAAGAATAAAAATCAAAAAGATTTTATTAAAATGTGCAGCTCACAACTTACATTTGGAAAGATTGAGGAAGATGAGATTGAAAAAGAGTAAGGGCATGTTTGCTATAGTTTTTTTTTAAAATATATTTTTGTAGTGTAATATGTTTTTGTTATAATTTTTTTACTAAAATGAATTTTTAAAGAAAGCTTCAAAAGAAAAATTCGTTTGAAAACCTTATCTTAAAATGTTATTTTAAGTATTTCATCATTTTTTTTTATAATTATTTTTGGATACTAAATTTTTGAAAAAATCTCTTAAGAAAAAACTATCTCAAATAGTTTTTCATAAAGATCATTTTTGAAAGATGTCTAAAAAAAAAGAAGTGATTTTTGCTATATAAAAAAATCTCGAACAATGGGTCATGTGAACATAGATCAATTGACCAGGACAATGTATTGTTATATGCAGGGGTTGATGTTCGAACCTTGAACACCCACGTATCCATCTTAAAAAATGAATTTTAGTTACTAAGCTACTTAAAAAAAAAACTCGAAGAATAAATATTTAAGTTAGCGAATGTCAATTTTTTTTTTTAATTTATGTCGAATGGGTTTAAAATAACTACTAATATTATTTCTGAGTAAATTTCCAAAAAAAAATATATTTTTTTAATCTAAAACAAACTGGTCAAAATGGAGGAAAGTTGAAGCCGAGCGTATAACATACCTGTTTGGATTGAGCTTATTTTAAGCTTATGAAAAATAGCTTATACAAATACACTAACGAAAATTGTATCTTCACAAACTGTTTTTTTTCCTTCATAAACTACCTTAAAAACTTATAAATAATACATAAAAACTTATTTATTTGCATAAGCTGTTTTATATAAACTCTAAAATAAGCTGATCCAAAGGAATTAGCACAAGATGCAAAGGGTAAAGTTGTAAAATATCGTGTGACTTTCAACTGAAATCGATTTTGAAAGGAAGAATCACGTTTCCTTCAAATGCTATGAAATCTGGTTTGCTGTGAAAACTTAGCTCGACCACTTTAACAACCATGGGCCGTCATTCTCCCTCCACTCGCCATCACCGGAGCCACCGCAGCATCTCTCCTCCGCCGCGAGACAAGCAAAAACCTTCAACTCGTTCACCGGATTCTCCTCCTCCTTCTTCTCATCGCTCTCGTTCTCCTTCTCCACGAACCAAACGGTTGAAGAAAATTCAATCCGAACGAGAACCCAAACGCGAGCATGAGAGGAACCGTGACAGTAGCAGCAGAGGGAGGGATTCGGAGAGGGAAGAAGTTGAGCGAAAGGAGAGGAGGAGAGTGGAGAATGATGATGATGGTGGTGGAAGGAACGGCAGGTCATCTAGGTCGAAGCATGATAGGTCGCCGGAGCACCGTCACACCGGAAGGGGCAGACATAGGTCTCAGTCGCCGCAGCGTCACTCAATGCCTCGTGATGAGGTGTCTGGTGATATCCAACCCTAGTTCAAATTATTGTTTCATTCTTTCTGTATTTGTTACATTTGTTTTTTGTTGAAAATGAAAATTTTCATGCATTCTTTTTTATGCTGTTGATGGAATTGAAGAAAAATAAATTTATGCTTTGCATAATTTTTGAGTGTTGGTAGTGACACTTACTAGGTTTTTTTTGGGGATCAACTGGGTTGAATTTTAGGTGTTATTAGAGGTTGATTGAATAGAGTTTTGAAAAGAATTAAAGAAATTTAAAGCTTATTCGGACCTATGAATATCTTAGAGACTGATTGATACCAAGATTGTTTTCCATACAGATGGTTTGTGATTGGTAGACTTTTAGGATGTTGTTGATTCAACTGCATCCTAAAAGTGTTGATATCTTACTTCAGATGCATTTGAATATCTTAGAGTGTGTTCCATGACCTCCTCCTGATGGTGGCTATAAATGTTTTACTTGCTACAAAATTCGAGTAAACAATAGGTGATTGTCAGTTATTTGAATGATAGTTTCTGCCCTAGTTGTGTGATTAATTGATTGAGGAAGTTTCTCAAATCTATGTTAACACACCCGCAAGCGAGTGGCGATCGTCGCGGCAGCTTTTGAACCGGTATACCGCGGATCAGTTTGAGGAAAACATGGCACTAGGCATCCGCGTAAGGAGATAAACTAAATGTTTAACTAGGTAAATTATGAGAGGTTTGATCTTGTTAGCGTGTGCATGGACAACCTATTAGAAGTCACTTTGCTTTTGAAGAGTGGCATGTACATGTGCTAGGGTCACAGAATTGGTTGCAGAGTCGCCTGACATAGGCATTTAACTGAGATTTTGAGAAGCACTAAAGTTGGGCATGTGTGAAGAACGTAGAGTCTTTCCTTTAGGTGGTTTGCACATGGGTAGAGAGGTCTTGTAGAACACCCTTGTGTCAAGAGTACATTAAGTGCAGGCCCAGCCATTGGGGGTGCAGTGCCTCCAAAATATTGGGGCCTCAATTATGTCCCAATGACCCTAACACCACTTGGAGAAAAAACAAAAACCAGTAGAGCAGAGAGTATCACTTTTTTCTTCTGCTCTCTTCAACCCTAACACCACCACACGTCCACACCACACCAGAAATACAATCTGCCGCGCCCTCTCCCACCACCACCACTGCCGCGCGCCGCATCATAAGAGCAGAGAGCAAAGAGTAAGCAGTTGTGATGCAGCCATGCAGGTTTTCTTGTCTTGATGTTAATATCCATAGTTCCGTGTTATTCAGTTTTTAAATTGTCTAGGATCTTGAACTTGTTTCCCTGTCTCATCATTTGTGAGTTAATTTTGACTCTAGATGTAGTAAAAGATATTAGAACTAGATGAAAAAATTGTTTCAAATTGAAAATCAGGACAAACGTTTGATGTCAAATTTCTTATTTTGCTATTCATTTTTCATCTTGTTTTTATATACTTTCCTATTCATTTTTTATGACTTGATTTTATACCTTGAAACCTTTTTCGTTGAGTTATTTCAGTTTTATATTGCCACTGTTTTGTTTTCTGCAAACTGTTTGGATTGACACATGTGCAAAAGAATTATTACTCAAAGGAATCTTTAGAATCTATTATATGGGGGAAATGGTATAGAGTTACTCATTGGTTTAGTTCTATCAGTAATAGGTTATAAAAAAATTGTGTTTGCTAACATGGTGTATGCTATCATATGCCATGTGAAAGTTTTATTTCCAAACATTCAGGCCACTCTTGAGTCAAATGTGAAAGTTTTTCTTATTCTTAATTCAAGCCACTGTCGACATGCTTGACTATTGAAATTAGATAACTTCTTATTTGGAATCCAAACCATTGAGAACCAACTAGAGTTACAAGTTTACTAGACTATCGTTTTTTTTTGTGTTAGTTACAATCTGGGGAGGACCTGGGCTAGGCCCAGTGTGGCAAGTGCCACACCAGCCCATGCCCAATTTGTTTTTAAAAAAATAATAATTTTGATACAGGAACAGAACAAACCCAGTAACACGTACACACTTTTCTTTCCTTTACTTCTACACACGCACACAACACAACCCCAAAGCCAAAAATTCCCCAAACTGAGCGCCACCACCCACCGACCTTCAGCCCACCACCGACGACGACGGTGTCCACCAACTGCAGTCTGCAGCGCAGCACCACTGCACTAGTCACCAATATCTCTATTTTAGGTCATCTCACTTTTTCCTTCTTTTTTATAAACTCCCAATTTTGGCTCAATTTTGATTACTATATTGAAATTGAAATTGATTTTAGTTTTTAGGTTTTGGCTACAATATCATTAGGATTTGGAATTTTGTTTTAATCTGGACGATTATTGTATAATTTTTAGCTTCTGATTTTGAAACTGTAATTGGAGTAAAATTGAAATTGATCTCTATTTTGCAAAGGTAGTTGAAATTGTATAAATCTTGTTTTAGCCTCTCAAATCAATTTTTATTGTGTAATTGAATTAGGATGGTTATTTAGATAATTCAATCTACATGTCTGTACTCCAAAATTGATTTTACCTTTCAAATGTCTCATTTCTTGTTTTTTCAACAAATGGAAAATAGAGCATTTTCTTAGTAATTTTGGTTGCAATTTTTAGTATAACTTCTTATTAAATGATTACAATTTAAATAGAAGATTGCTCTTTTAAAATAAAATTGCGTTTTTATTTTATTAAGGGTCATATTTACTATGAGAGCCGGGCCTCCAATTTGATTGGAACGGACCTGATTAAGTGCAAGGTAATCAAGTTGTTTGAGTTAGAAGGAAGCTTAGAAAAGCTTTGGCCAAACAATAAGAATGATTTGTATTTAAATGACTTGTCCTTAGACATGATTGATATTGCTTTATCCAAAGAATAAGGATTTATTGTTATTGAATTTTCTTTTGGAGAAGTCTGTTTTGTCCTGCCTCCTCTCTTGTGTGGTTCGTAAAAATTTGTTAATTAATTTTTCTTACTATTTGCGTTTAATATCCATTTTCCCTTATTTTCTCCCTATCTTGGTCTATTTTCCTCTGCCTTTTGCTTCTGTGCATGTTCAGCTTCATATTCCCTGGGATTGATGCTTATCTAGGTTGCTGTTTAATATTTGCAGGCAAAAAACTCAAGAGGAGATGAAATGATGTAAGCTGTTTCAACTTTAAATTGCATATTTATGTTTTTCTCCTGTTTAGTTGTCAGTTTTAATTTTTTTTAAGAAGAATAAGAGTGCTATATTTTGTAGTAACATTTGTCTCAGCATTTTTGTGTCTCTAATTGCATATGAGAAAAAAAGGAGGGTTGGTAGCTACTTTATGGCCTCATGAAATCATTGAAAATGAATCTAAATCTAAAATAATGTGTAAACTTGTTAAGATGGTTCAATGCCCAATTGCAGTGACAGTGGGATAAAATTAACAGGAGATATACTTTACAGACATGCGTGCAAAGATTAGATTTAAGATGTGTTACATGTGTAGAAGTATAGTTGAAGACTTGAGAGCCTGTCTTGGATTTATTGCTTTGGTGATCGGAATGGAATATACTAATATTATGTATAGCATATGATTTTAACTAGTTGAGTTATGGATTAAGAAAATCTATTTTTATGGTACACTTGTTTTTTAATGGAGCCTCAATCTGTGTAGTTGACTACACCTAGTAGGACAAGACCTTGTTGGCTGTTAGTAGCATTTAGGTTAATAATGGCCAAAGACATTAGTTAGTGTATTATAAATGAAGACGTATGCTTGAAGAATTGGGTAGCATCAATTGAAGACCAAATGCTACTCAACCATTTAAATAGGTTGTAATTTGTAGACGTGTAATATGGAGATAGAGATGAAATCTTACTGTTAGAAAGAGTGAGTTAAGCTAATCAAAGAGAATAATATTAGTAGTTGAGCAAGTTATGTCACGAATTGAAATAATATCAGAGATATGATTTTGGAATGATTGATTGGAATATGCTATACATGAATGTAACTGAAAGATCTAGAAAGTGCAGAAGTTCATGATTAAGGTGGCTCTTATGTAGAATTCATACCATTATTAATGTTTGATAGAATATTTATTTTTGAGCTACCTCATGTATTTTATGTAACTTAGCCTTGATGTGATCATATCATTTGAGATTTGCTATGAGAACATCAGAAATAAATTGTGATTGTAAGGTCATAGTTCTAATGGCCTTGAGCTTGAACATGCAACACAACTACTTTATTTGGTGCAGATCTCACAACGAATATTTGTACTTGGAATAACATGCAAAGCTAAATATTAAATTATTATTTCTATCGAAACTGAATGTAGAGGGTGACCTACAGTTTCTGTTTGCAAATGAGAAGAGATGAAGTCTCATTTGTTTAAGAGAAATGTTATGAGCAGACCTTTGTTGTGAAAATTGAGGAGATCAGCAATAAAGTTGAAGGGTCATGTTAACTTGTGCCCTTAGGGCACATGTTAAGCATTAATGTCATTCCATTAGTGGTAAGAATTTATTGAAAAAAAATTAATATTAAACATTTTGAACAATAAATTAACACAATTTCCAATACATAATTTCTATTAGTGGAATTCTTAACATGTGCCCTAAAAGATATTAACTTGCCACTTTGCTTCAGATAATTTCTTATATCCCCTGCTACTTTTCTATATTTTCTTAAAGTTTAAAACTGCGTTGTAGTTCTCACATATGGATTATACTTAGCCGGTATAGTTTCTGATGACAATTTGGTTGCTGCTTTGTCAGGAATGAAGAGGATGATTCCTTAATGAAGATGAAGGCTGCTGAAGAGGCTCTGGAAGAAAAGCAAAAGGTAACAATGTTCCTTTTTTCATAGGATCTCAGTGCCAGTAATTAATAGAGTCCTCCACATATGCATGTGCTTGTGAGGTAGGGGTCAAGCTCGCTGTCAGATAATTTAACCTGTGCATTTATTTTTCTAAGTATAACTTGTTTACTTCGATATTCCTAAGCTACATATTGTTCAACATCAGTCTTACCATAACCTTTGGAGGGTTCTACTGATAATTTGGCGAGTTAGATATTTTCACACGAACACCATATTCAGATGTCCCTTTTTGTTGCTCATTTAGATGCATATGAAAGAATCACATCTAACCAAGGTTACCAATGTGTGGTATAGATATTATTTTTCTAAGCACTCAAACATGGATGCTTTGAACTAATAGCTTCAGCTTTTTCTTTCCTCATTGGTTACCATAATTTTGATTCTGGTTTTCTCTTCCTTTAAGGAAGCTAGAAGCTAGAGTGAGACATCCAGTCTCTAGATACTAGTATACACTGTCAAATTTGTTGGTGAGACTTCACTTCACCATTCAAAAAGCAAAAATGAAAGACAGTTTTTAAAAAGGAAACAAAATACAAATGAGGAGACTAATATTTCAAAAGTTTTATTGAAGTAGAAAACACTGAAACAACATTTATGGTTATGTTGATTGAGTACATAATAATATGTGTGCTCCGTGCTTAGTTTGACCATATTAACTATGCACTGCAAGTCAATGAAAAATAGAAAAATGTAATATGATTTGAAAAATTAAGAGCCAAGTATTGTTTTATTTTTTGTATAAAGGAGGATGTAGGTTGCTTAGCAAGAAAAGAAAAAGTTGTAGATTTTAAGTGACCTATTCCTGTTTGTTTTTCTGAAATACTCTATCATTTGCAGGTAAAACCTTCGTTTGAATTATCAGGACAACTTGCAGCTGAAACTAATCGAGTCAGAGGTGAGAGACTATTTGTTAACATGTAGAACTATCTATTTTGATCGGTTAAGTGAGTTATCGTTTCATTCAATTGTTACCTAAACAGTGTATATTTTTCAGGTATCACTTTGTTGTACAATGAACCACCAGAGGCTCGAAAACCTGATATTAAATGGAGGCTCTATGTTTTCAAGACTGGTGAAATGTTGAATGGTAAATCTTTATGGCTTCTACTTAAACTTTACATATTCATGTCTTTTTATATTATAATCACAATCCCCTTGTCCTGGCCACATTTCCCTGTGTTGTACAGCAAAATTTTGTGTAACTGACTCCTGACCAATGTGATATTTAGATGTAGTCTTTGTTACCACTATCAATAT
>Ga0315914_1008332_pt1 | contig 13893 bp, 3 predicted proteins | sample MpolenodulesMG_FD_203920 | JGI IMG/M metagenome (GOLD analysis project Ga0315914, IMG submission 203920) | Medicago polymorpha root nodule microbial communities from Los Angeles, California, United States - elongated nodules | ecosystem: Host-associated > Plants > Roots > Nodule | place: USA...
TATAATAATTTGCAATTGAAGTAAAATAGCTCAAAAAGGAAATAGTATTTAAATAAAACTAAATCAAATCTAAATATAATAAACTCAAATAACATATTAAAAATACTAATTTATCGACTCATCATGTCACAAAAGGGAATGCACTTCTAAGATGTTGTTTTGAGCTTGATCATGCTCCTCTATCAATTGAAACTTATTAGTTGGCAGGGCAGTAGGATTAAGTTTGTTGAACAAGTGACTTCAAACACACAAGAGGGGGGTGAATTGTGTTCTTTAGAAAACGATTTAAAATAAGCACTTAAAAAAATGTTTTAATCAATTAAAATAAAGTGCTTATAAAAGGTTTAAATAAATATAAAAATAGATATAGTGAGATAAAATAAATGACAATTAAAGTAAAAGAGATAAAGGGATGAGAGACAAGACACAAGAAGTTTATACTAGTTCGGCCTAAAACAACAAGGCTCAGTCTAGTCCCCAAGGAAAAGCCCCTTGAGATTTTCACCGCCCAAGCTTTTAATTAGGATAAGCTGGTAACCTTTACAAATAACGAACACTCTCCAAACAAAACAATCATTTGTAGAAGAGTCTCTAAAACCAAGAGATATCACCTCTCTTGAAACTTTGGGATCGCACCCAATACAAATAAGAGTTACAACAATTAAATAATACACTAAATGTGTAAATATAACAAATTGAAGCACAAATACTACAACTCAACTATGTAGTATAAAATAGCTCTCAATAAAAAATAAAATAAATTAGCAAGTGTAAAAAATAATGAAAGTGAATAATATGTTTTACAATGTTTAGTGCAGATATTAATTGTTTCAAATGAGCTGCCACAAGCATCTATTTATATGCAGAAAATGAGATGCACAAAAAAGCTAGCCGTTTTGCAAATTAATTTGACTAGCCGATAATGACCTATGTTTCCAACGGTAAGAAAAATAATTAATTCCAAAGGAAACAAATTTGATTGACAATAATCAATTGTGTTAATGCATAATCAATTTTATTATAAAAACAAATCACGTTTCAGCCTATGACATATGTAATCCATTATCATAATCGATTACATTGATTTGAAAAGGAAGTTTGCTGAAACAGTTTTAATGATAATTGATTGTATAGAAATCATAATCAATTATACTACACCTCTGAAAACATGGTTAGCATCTTCCTTTCAAAGCATTAACATAGTTTACAATTTAGAGACCAAAACAAATGTATGCTAAAATGATTTTAATTGTCAAAAAGTAATTATGCAATTTGCATGATAAATTATGGTTTTTCATGGAAAAATATAATTTTATGTAAAATCACTTTTATATGAAAAATCATTATGAGTGTGTGATTTATTTTCATGAGAGCATTTTCTACTACTTACCTAAAAGTCCTAATACAAATAAAAATAAAATCCAAGACTAGAAAGCTTGAATCTTCTTTTCCGCTTCTTGCATCGTTGTTCTTCTAGGACTTCTTTTGTCCATCATCAAAACCAAAGTATTCCTGCCAAGGCATATATTCACAGCATTGGCTACCCCAAAAGAGAGGAAAAAACTTCAATAACTAGTATAGATTTGTAAGTAGCTACCCCTTTTTTTTTACTTGGTTACTCCAAACAATTTTGTTTTTTTAAAAAGGGATAATATTAATAAAATATTAAAATCTATTTAGTTTAATATCAATTATAGATAAATTTGACTTATTAAAACTTCATAAAGATCAACTTTTATACCTAATTATTTTCAGATTTTATTTTCTTTGTAGTCGTTTCATTAAATATAAGTGAAAATTATTGTAAATTTATTTTATTTATGATTAAGTTTAATATATTATTTTTTTAAATATATTTTATTTTTTATTTATACTTGGCCTCCTCATAAAATTTGTGTTAGCTTCGCTTCTGGGATGAGGTGTAGGAAATGAAAGAAATACCATGATACCCACATTGTGTGGTGTGTATTTGGTCCTTTTTCACGGTCTTTATTTATTTTATATTTTTTATAAACTTTTTCACTGTCTCTTGGTCTAATTTTTTTTATAAGCCTCTTGGTCTAATAATAATGACGTTATAACTTTATGAAAATCCATATGCTCTAGGATTGAACTTCCACATTATAAAGACATGTACTTTAAAAAGCAGGAATTAAGAAACATATATTGACTTTGAAATTATGAAAAACAAATTTTGGTCACTATCCAATTTATAAGAATTAATTTCGTCATATAATCAATATAATATATCTATGTCTTGTACAAAAGTATATTGAGAAGCCGTATAATTGCTTTGTGCGTACAAAGGGAAAGAAAGAGGTAATAATTTGCATATCAAATCTTATAATGAAAATTGGGACCATTTAAAAACATAAGTAGTTGAATTGAGAGGAAGCTTTCACACATAAGGCCATGAGATTGAGATGGGGATGACCATATGAATTTAATTTAGTTATTATGACAGAGATTTCATGTTCTCATCATCAAGAGAAATTGTGCGAAGTTGGTGCAGTAGCTAGACTTCATCTCACAACCTTACCCCACCACATTTTTTCTTGACATAATTAGACCACGTAGACACAATAACATTAATTGACCACGTGTCAGGAAAAAACTATTTCATGTTTTGGGGCAGCACAACCACATTTTTTGGCTTCGTTTATTCAGCATCAATACTTTCATCTTATACATTTTTGTCTTTTTTTTGAAGGATTATACATTTTTGTCTTGTTGTCTTAACTTAAATGGATTTGTATTCTATAGGTTACCTAGTGTCCTCAACCTCCTCGAGGTGTGCCATTTTGTGTTTTTTACGTAAACACCATAGGTATATAGATTAAAAAGGATCACTTGGGCCTTGGCTTGTTATGCCATGCTGGTGAGTGTGTGGTGTATGGATATGCGAATTACTCTTCTCTCATTTGTTTTTTCTCATCTCTGTTGAGAAATACATCTAATGTGAGTTAACTCAGCTTGAGAATACACATGTGTGGGTTAACTCACGTTTGACTATTTGACGGGAATGAGCAAAAATAGATGGGAGAAAAGCCATTTCCTATGGCTATTGAGACATGATAATTGGTTCTTTAATTCAGATGTTTGTAACAAATTAGTCGTTTAAGTTTTTCTTTGATAAGGCAAGAGCAAATGAAATAAAAAAGAGTGGCTCCCAAATAAGTTGGTAACCAACTCTAATCTGTCAGATACTCATAAATACATTATTAAAAAAAGGAAAAAATACATATAAAAAAAAAACTATGAGACATAAACCTAACCAGTTTATCCACAAAATGGAGGTGTACCAAAATGGATAATATAAAAATTAAAAACGACACAAGTGTATTATAACATCCTCTTATGTAGTGGTCTAGACCGTGGTGAATGGACCAACCATCAACACGGAGCAGCTCCACGTACCATCCTCTCCCTGCAAAGCACAACAAGATAAACGCTCTTTCGAGCCCCAAAGTACATACCAAATAAGACTCTCCTTCCGGCGCGGGGAGGAATACTGAAAGCTATAGCCCATAATCACAACCACCATCCAGAAATATCCGGATCAACACCTAAGTGTGTCCCTGTTGTTTTTCGGGTTCAGAAACGTACCTTTTTAATAAAATCGAAATCACCACCGAAGATATTACCATGTTGAGTCTTCTTGAAGTCCTACCGGGTTGAGTCACGACCAGGTCGCTTTCTTTAGGACAAATCACGGCACTACCCGAAATTGTGCAAGGTAGACTAACAACAGTGTACATCCAGGATAAAACAACCCAGTTCACCTGGGCGTTTAAGTACTGCACCGTAAATAATCGTTCGAGAAATAACACCCTCAAATATGTTATTAAGACCACTCTTTAATACTGAAACCAATATGGTATTGTTACCACTCTATTATGGTGTCGAGACCACTCAAATATGGTGTTATCACCATTCTATTTTTAACTTCTCCAACTATGGTACTATGACCACTCAAATATGGTATTATTACCATTCTAACATCTAACTTCTTCGAGAATTGAAGAAGAATATATATTTAAGATCATCTTTATTATACCGAAAAAGAGACCATGATCTTAAAATATTATTTATTCTAAACAGACATAAATAATTGAAGGGACTGTGCTCTTAAGACCATTCCTATTTCTGAAAGAATAATAAACCGAAGATGGACTATGGTCTTAAGAACACTCTTAATTCCGAAGGGACAGAAAGGAGTAGAAAAAGGAGAAGGACTTGTCAACACAAGTCGAAGGAGGGAGAAGAGAGGAAAAGCACAGGAAGCATCAACTATGAATTTCGGTCTGTGGAATGCACTGTGCGAACTCTCTATTTATAGAGAAAGTTCACAACTAATAAATGAGAAATTTTAGGAGCAAGTAATTCTCATATTAGATCTAGTACAAAAATATCTCAAATCGAGCATCAAAATATATCATATTGAGTACAAAAATATATTATTCAGTACAGAAATATATTATTGAGTATCAAAATATATTTCAGATCATGTACTAAAATATATTAGATTGTCTACCAAAATATTTTAGATTGTGTTCCAAAATATTTTAGATTGCGTTCCAAAATATTTTTAGCAAAACTTGGGGACTAAGAAAACACTTTCTAATAATGATTAAATTAATTATTTAATTTATCATTTCCAAATAATAAAATATATATCAATATATATTTTTTCTCTAGTGCTTACTTCGTTCACATAATTATGTACCCCCATTAATTAGAGGTACACCCCCACTATATAAACACTACTAATGTGTGATCCATCTGATGTGGGACTTCCACTTTTTTCAATTCACACAACATTAGTTCTATCAATTGTGGGAATTTGTGTTTAGTCAATTACTCAATTTCCACATATGTTCCAACAGTCCCTTATCAGACCTTGAAGAACGATGACAACCTTGAGGATGACGACGACAGTAGGATGGGAATCCGAACTGAAGCTTGCCGCCGGAAAGGAAAACGTCTTATCTGACACATCTACTCAACAATATGAATTGAACGAACCAATTAATCAGAGACAAGCATGAGCCTATCTTTTTGAGGGATGGTGTCTGAATCGACCACCAACACGAACAAGATTCACGTACCAACAGGCCTAGCGACAGATCACAGCAGGCATTGTCATCCCTTTCGATCCCAACGGACCCTGCACACCAGTAGTTTGCATCCATCCAATACAAATACATGTTATTGATACGGCAATCACATATGCAGCATAACATTGGTAGCAGAAAAAGAAATTGTGATGCTTGCAACAACATAAGGTAACCTCTGATGTCAGCACAACTATGTAGTTAGCCTTGTCATGTGACAATGAGTCAATTTCCATTTCTGTCGGATTAACCATAATTTTGTGCGCAACACCAACACACCTCCCTTCTGGAATCGCAAACAGATCTAGATTATAGAACTAGATTTAAATCGAAACCCTTAACCGCAACGACGTCAACCATCATGGGGTTTGAAGCTTTTGATCGGAGCCATGACGAAACACAGCAGTGTAACCACCACCACCAAGCAATCGCAGCAGCAACACCCAATCCTTGAAACACAAACAAAGCCAATGACCACCACCATTAGGGAGCAGAAGTTGTTGAAACAGACCCGTAAGGGTTTCATGAGCAGATCGTAGATAACTAAGTCTACAAGCATGCCTCCGTAGAGGTTTAAACTGCAAATTGCGCAACTCCTCCAAAACCATCAACGCCATAAACGCCAGGTCAGGAAGAGGGGTGGTGCGGAGGGCCAGCACCGCTCATCGCACCACTTGGGAGGGGCGCTACATCTCAAAGAAGGAGATTGGGGACAAAGAGGGTTGTGGCGGCGAGAGGTGTTTTAGAGAGAGAGAGAGAGAGAGAGAGAGAGAGAGTTCACCAAAAATACAGGGCTAAGTTTAAGTTTTTCTTTTATAAATAGATCTTTTAAGTCACAAAATATTTATATTGTTATCAATTTTCAGTCAACTTCATTAATAAATGATTATAGATTATTTAACATTGAGGTGACAAGTTCAAAAAGTGTTTATGAAACTTAATATAATTACTTACGCACCTTTTCTTCTTCTTGTTTACAAATTCAAATCTAATTTTATAAATAAATGTTTCACCAACAACGTTATAGATCAAATAATCAATCAATTTTGTTTCAAATCAAAATTTAATTATACACCACACAAATACGTTTTGGCTGAGCTCGATGAAACTAGGCTAATGATGCAAATATTTTTTGATTTAAAAGGACCAATTTAAACAAAATAAACTTAAAGGATTAACATGTTATAAACATCCAACTTAAAAACTTATTTGACTTAATTTTTGTGAAATTATAGAATTGGCTATCCTCACAAACAAACAAAAAAGAAAATCAGAGGTGGTATAAATTTATGCTAGTCTACATGATTTGGCTATTATCCACATGGATTAAGATAAACAAACTTTCTAGAACTCAAAAAGTTCTTTAAAAAAAAAAACAGAACTCAAAAAGTGTACCCTCAAAGAAGCCTCCAGAGTTTATTCGACTAGAGCTGACACACAGCCCCAAACAATTTATTATTTTTTAGAAAAATCTGTCATACCTTGATACATCACTAGAGAGTAAGTCTTGTATGGTTACTGAGTATATAACCCGTGCAACGCACGAACTTGATTATAATGTTTTTTTAATAATATTTATAAACTTATTTCTTCGTCAATTGAATATAGAGAGTACATAAAAAGATTAATTCTGACACAAATAATTTTGTCATTCACTAGTATTAAAAATCAATAGAATTGTAGTTGAATTATAAAAAAAATTCTTTCATACTTATTTTTTTGGGGTTCAATGTATATCTTCTAATTTTAGTAACTTTATTTTAATATATTTTTAGAGTATAGAAAAAAAAATTGTGAGTTATAATTAGTTATCAAATTTTTATTCTACCTTGAGTCAGTGAAATGTTTTATTTAAAGTAAAAAAATGGAGAATTTTAATCATTTATTTTTTTATATCATAAACGCGTTTGTTTTGTTTTTTTTTACGAAGTTATATTGTTTTTTCATCACAGTTTTTTTTTGAGTTTTCTTTTTAAGTTAGTGACGGTAGATATTAAATTCATATAGTAGAGGCATTTAACTCCTAAATTTGAAAGAGTTAGAATATGAAAGGTGGTAATTTTCAAAAAAGGGGAAGGAGATTTTTTATAGGTACCATATAGGGACAATTCAAGGTTAACTTAACTCAAGCTTAATTTATAGCATGCTGTAATTTTAACTCTTCAATAATTCTAAAAAGCAAATTCAAAACGGATGAATAATAGTCATGTAACATCCCGATTTTCGCTAAAATTATTTTTTTATTTATTTATTATGTGTGTTTATATGTGCTTGTGTGTGATTAATTGTCTTTGTATATATTTTATTCGGGATTAGTGTTTGGCTTAAGAAGGGTATTTTAGTCATTTTATACTCAAGGGTATTTTGGTCATTGGTGAGCAATGGTAAAATAGTCATTTTATGTGGAGAATTATTTTTGGTGTTTTAAGTGGGAATAATTATACTTTTACTAAATTACTAGTGAGTTGAGGTAATTATTTAGAGACGGTAATTACTCATTATTTTGACGGTTTAAGTGTGTAGTAACTTTGGTGAATTAGTTGGTAAGAATGTTGAGTCCATTAAGACAATTAGAGACTAAGCCCAACTATGTGGTTAATATATAAACACTACACTTGTGAGAAAATTAGGTCATTCACTCATTCTACAAAAACATTTTGAGATATATATATATATAGATAGATAGATAGATAGATAGATAGATAGATAGATAGATATAGAGAGAGAGAGATAGATAGAGAGAGAGAGAGGGGAGCTTAAGAGAGAGAGCTTGGGATTGGTGGATAGGAGCTAAATTGAAGTTAGGGTTTGGAATCTTCAAGAACTAGAGGTAAGGGGGATGGTTTATCTTCATCAATTAATCATAATCTCTTAGTTTTCAATTATGGGTTTAAGTGCTTTTGTGATAATTGTGAGTTTTTGTGGTTTTGAATGATAAAATTCGTGCTCCTATTTCATGTGAAATTGTGGGTATGATAAACTTTATGAAATTGTTGTGTCAAGAGCTTAAACTCCATAGTTGTTGTTGTTGAGCTGTGTTGATGAACTTTGATTAATTGAGTGTGGATCATGAATTGGTAGTTGATTGTTGTTGAAACATGTTTGAATTCACTTCATTAATGTTTGTTTATGTTTTGTATATTGTTGGGATTTGAATTGGTGTGGTTGTTTATGAAGTTTGAATGAAAAATGAGAAAATGATGGTTTTTAGTGAAAATCAACGTAGTGATGAATTTGAGGTGAATTGGTGTTATGATTCGATGTTTGTTGTTGTTTTGAATGTCTTTTAATGTTTATAAACTAATGTACAAGTTTTAAGGTCGAATTTGGGGTCAAGGGGATCAAGAATGAGATTTTTGGGTGAAAATTGGAGGGTTCCCGAGAGGAAACCCAAGAACAAGGTTGTTTGTTCTGGTGCAGCTCGCCTGGCGAGCTCAAGGCGAGTTGCCCAGCCCAGCACCTATGTTTTTAGGTCATTCTGGGCACGCGTGGTCCGATCTGAACCATTCCAAACTGATTCTTTCAATGTATCTAACTATAGTAAAGCTTTCTAAACCTTTGGAAACATCAATTGAGTTAGATTGAACTTGGTTTTGTGAATCATGTCATAAACTTTTTGAGAATGGTCCAATAACGTGAATTTTCCAAAAACTCGTTTTCTCAAAGCAAAAAGGTAGGATTAGGGTTGTGAAGTGTAATCATGATTTTTAAAAATGTTTTGAAGGGTGTGTGTGAGCTTTAACATGGCTTCACTTTGAAAATTGTATTTCTTTTGAAAAGTGTTAAAGTGAGACGAACTTAGGTAAATTTTGGAATTTGTTGGAGTTAGCCTATGAAACGTATATGTATATAGTATTGCACTCATATGTGAATTATGTGTATACTCGGTTGAGGCGTTTGAACTTGTTTACTTTGACTTTAGAGCATTTATCATAAAATGTTAGTTTTCATAAACTTAGACGAACTTTGCCAAATCAATACTTTGTGGTCGAATAACTTGTAGAAGACTTTGAATTCATATTAGTATGATTGAATGTGAATGAGTTGTTAAAGATTGGGTGTTTGAATTGATGAATGTCATGATGTGGCTAATTGTTCGTCTTTGTGTGAAATGTGAACTTGAAATTTTATCGTTTCTTTGAGGTGTTAAATGTTGTTGATGATTATGATGTTGATTTTTTTGGTTATGACTATTTGATGAATGTTTGGTGATAAACATGATTTTGTTTTGGTGTTGATTGTGATGATGACTTGTTGATTGTATGGATGTAAGTATTTGATAATGCAATTGTTGGTGAATAACATAAATGCGGGTTGATTATTATGTTATTGTATGTGAAGTTGAGTCGTATGGATGGGTAGACGGCGTCATTGACTAGTTTGCTTATTAATTGGTGAGTTGTTTGAGGATAGCTTTGAAGCTACCTCGTTTAGTTTTGAAGTCTTTAGAGTCGGGCTCTGATTTAGGGGTGTCTGTCTGTTTATTTTCTTATATATGTTGGAGATTTTAAGACTATGTATTGATGATGATATGAGTTGTATGATGACATGGCTACTTGGTGATTTATTTTATTATGGATGACTGTTGAGATGTTTTTTAAAATTGATGATGAGGTGTTATTATTATTCCGCTACGATGTTTTTGAGAAATTATTTATGCATGTTGAACTTATTCGAAGATGTAACATCTAAATTCTTGTCTGATTTATATTAGTAGTGTAATTTATCGCTTCAGGGGTTTAGGGTGTTACAAGTCACACCACTTTCACCCAAAAAATAATAAAAATAATGATAGTAACCCTACAATAGTTTATGAAGATTACATAGCAAACATTATGGAAACATTCAAAACATACTACATTCAAGTGCAAGAGAAGAAATATTAAAAATCTTCTTATGCATAATTTTTTTTCATTTGCAATATAAACTTAAAGAAGAACTATGTATATGAATTTAATTTGACTAAGGAGAATGAGAAGAGCATTGTTCTTTAACTATGAAATAACAACAATATTACATCTTGTCCAATACAACAATATAGCATGTTGAAATTCCTCTTCCAAAAAAAAATTGTTTTCATCCCTATAAATATAACGAATTTTGATTTTAGTTTCTAAAAAATTAAACTGAATGTTTTCATCTTCACAAATTTTTTATTTTGTTTTTTTGTCCTTAATGGCCACTTTATTTTTATGTGAATGTCAAAATTATAACATTTTTATGTTTAAATTGTATACATATTATGTCAGTTTATTATGTTCAACCTTCATAGATTCATGTTCATGTTATGTTCAAAAAATGTCAAAAACATGTAAAAATTATATCCATTAAATAAGGACAAAAAAAAATTGAGGATGAAAACATCTCATATTATGTTTGTTTATTATGTTCAACTTTCAAATATTCAAGTTATGTTCAAAAAATGTCAAAATTATATTCATTATGGACCAAAAATAAAACAAAAAATACTGTGAGGATGAAAACATCTCATTTTATTTTTGAGGGACTAAAATTAAATTTTGATATATTTATATGGATGAAAAACTTATTTAACCCAAAAAAATATTACCAATTAATGACAATTATATAGGGATTTACCTTAAAAAATAAATAACAGAAAATATATCACTAATGACAATTGCATGGGAATCTATCTAAAAAAATTGAGGATAAATTATTAGAGCCGCAAGGGATACATGTCAAGAAGAAGAAGCTCAAAGTTAAATTTGAATATGATTTCCGTTGAAACATATAGCTAGATGAATATTTCCCAAAATTGAAAATCATGACATAGCTAGAATATTGTAACCTACATCCAAGATCAATCAACAAATTAATTGTCGAGAACAAAATTCATTAACTTTTTACTTACATTTTCTGCCTTTTCATCTTGTTCTTATTTTATGATACATACATAGATGGTATTTTTCTTGAATAAAGGGGTGAAAGCAAGCTCACAAACACAAAAGTGAGGTTTCATAAATAATAAAGATATGAATAAAATAAATAATTAAATAAATTATAAAACTGATTTATTATAAAGCCATGTATGTCACTATCATTTTGAAGGGAAAAAACCTTCATTTACATAGCTCAGTCCTCTATATATTATTCTCCTACCTGAAAATAAAAGTATTAATCATACATCATGATGTCCATATAGATATGCCATTCTAATTGATGAATGTAAGAAATTTCAAAGTCATCATAATATTAAAATGATAGGTATGATCAAAATCCAATATATATGTTAAATAAACCAAGATTTAATCTCCATACTAAAACTACAGTAATTACTAAATTAGTTCTTCGTTGTTTTCAATCATCACACTCGTTAGGCTTGATTTAATCAATGACAAAATTTATAATAATAATAAAATATAGGCGGCTATTATCCATTACTAATTTTATAACTAAACGCGAAAAAGTTTATTCTAAAATATGCTATAGATGAGATGAAAAATATCACCACAGCCAAGGTAACTATTGTGTACTTAAAGAAACTTGTGTTGCCTCTGGAACAGAAAGCTATCAAACCATACCAAGGACTTCATTTGCGTCTGTGCTTGCTGAGTTGGTTCGTATAGAGGATAAACACAACCATGTGAGAAGGGATGAAAGAAAGGGTCAATATATAAATGCAATAAAATATTTGATTTTCAACTGGTTAAATAAATATGTGAACTCCCTAAAAAAAAAAGTGAATTGAAAAGGGGCTCTAAATAAATCATAGAAAGTGGCATGTAATTAAAACATTGTTTGCAAATGTTAGGTTTCGATCATGAATACAAATAGAACTTCTATAAACTATATATCTTCTCTAATTTACATAACAAAAGAAGTTTTAGAGTTTCCATTCATTTAAGTAAAACCTTGTGTTCAAATAAAAGGTACATAATAAAAAGAAGCTTTAGAGCTTCCATTCATGTTATTAAAGCCTTGTGTGCAAATGAAAGGTGTTCATCATGAATACAAAGTGAGCATTAAAAAAACGTTCAGAAAAAAAATTGAGCTTCCTAAAGTTGAAATATATGAATGCATCGATTTTTGTTTTAGAATTAATTTGTATCACTATTTCAATAGAGTGTCAAGTTTTTTTTTTTCTTCTTTTTTTTTCTTCCAGAAAGAGTAGCAAGGTTTAATACAATAGAGAATGAAAGTTGCAGATTTTTTAGATATGCCACATAGGCAAAATCTAAGTATAAGGTTAACTCAAGTTTAGAATTCAGGATAGTATAGAATATCCCCAATTCAAAAATATTTACGAGCATATAAATAAAAAAAATAATATTTTATATATAAAAGATGTTAAGTTTTTTAGACAACTTTTTGATCCAAAATAGTTATTGTCAATTACTTTAATTTTTTGCTTTTTCTAGCTTTTTAAAAAATTAATTCATATATCTTATATATAAGTTTTTTTAGTCTCTAAGTCAACTTTTTAGAACCAAAAAAGTAGTTGCGAATTTCCTTCCTCTTTTTTTTGTGTGTTTTAAAAACTTATATATAAAATTTCTTATGTTTCTTAGACAACTTTTTAGTGCCAAAAAAGTTGTTGCAAATTTCCTTCCTTGTTTTTTCCCCTTAAATAATGATCTCATTTCTTATTATCATCATCATCATCATCATCATCATCTTTACTATATATAAAGAAAACAACACCTTTCAGCTTTTTTTGACTGGCTTTTTCTCTTTTTAAAAATGCCCTTGATTTTCAAAACAAATATTTTTTCTTTTTTTCCAAAAAAAGAGGAGCAGCAAAGTGCTACTACCTCAAAACCATAAATTTAAATAACACATGTAACAAATAGATAATAATAAATTATAAATTTAAATATTAAAAAAATGTAACAAACATGATATGAATATATATATATATATATATATATATGTTTGATTTTTTCCTTTATCATTTAAAAAGTGCAACAAACTAGATGAGTAAATGTATACTTACTTTTACATTATCCCAATCATGCCCTTAAATTGTTATTGATGTCATTAAAAAAAGAATTTAAATTATATTTTTTTGTTATATTGTTGGTGTCATTAAAATAAATAATAATGATTAGTTTGTTTTGTTATAACTTGAAAACAACAAACACTTATATTTTTAGTTTTAATTAAAATCAAAATTTCATAAAAAAATCATCATTCATAATTTTTAAATGTTAGTGCAATAAAAAGAGCGGAAAGACGGACACGTGAGTGTTCGTCTTTTCGCTAGTAATTATAAATAAAAGTTCTGAAGTCTCTTAGAAAAAAATTCGGAGCAAAAAAAGTTGTTGAGAATTTCCTTCTTAATTTTTTTTTTTGGATTTTTAAAAAATTATTTCATATATCTTATATATATATATAGGGCCTATCAAGTGAGATGAGTTGTTATAGCGTGAGATGAGAAGATTAATTAACAACCATCCGATTAAAATCAACGGTTAAGATTCTTTTAGCTTTAAAACCCACTAAAACCATGTGATTAATTTCCCCTTCTTCTCAAGCATCGCTTCCCTTTTTTCTCTGGTTCCAACACAAAACCTGCCTCTTTCCTTCTCCCGGTGTCAAACGTAAAGAAGATAAACAAAGGCATATCATGATGTTGCTTTTCTTACTCCCAAATAATTGTGTTTTTCAGTTTTCTACCATTTGTGCAGCAATAGAATTGCAGATACAAAAATCATTGTTGTCAATCTCTTCCCAAACAAATATCAAATTAAAGACATAAACTTCTTCGAAATTCATGCTTTTCAAATACCATATATATATATATATATATATATATATA
>Ga0315914_1008335_pt1 | contig 13891 bp, 11 predicted proteins | sample MpolenodulesMG_FD_203920 | JGI IMG/M metagenome (GOLD analysis project Ga0315914, IMG submission 203920) | Medicago polymorpha root nodule microbial communities from Los Angeles, California, United States - elongated nodules | ecosystem: Host-associated > Plants > Roots > Nodule | place: USA...
AAAATAAAATAATAAATGTTATTTTTAAAATGGAGGACATGTGGTTGTTTTTTATTGGTTTGGGTAAATTGCCCACCAATTTCTAAAGGCAATTTAGAAAAAACCTTTTAAATATAGTTTTAAATTATCGTAGAATTCCATATTTATATCAAATTTATTCATAAATTAATTTTCAAGATTAAATTAATTTATAAATTATTTATAAAGCAAAATTATATAAATTGATACCCATATACAAATGTTGTGTTGTCGTTAAAATCCTCCAAATATGGGTAAAATTTGACAAAAACCAAAAAGAAGGATTATGCGAACAAGTTCAAAGCATCTAGATTACTAACATACCAAAAAGAAGAATTATGCGAACAAGTTCAAAGCATCTAGATTAGTAACATATAATGAAAAAATATCTACTAATATGACAAAACCATTCAATATAATGAAATAAAAGTGTCTAAATAGAACAAAGTGATTTGACTCAAATGGTTAATGAACTTCGTCAAACGATAAACTGTTCGGGAGAACCTGAGTTCGATTCCTAGATTGAACAATTTTTGATCAGACTATACTTATCTCACGACTAAACTCCAGATTACCAGGGGCCCTATGAATCACACTAAGTCCACGAAACCGCAAAGAAAAAAACAAATATAATCTTATGAAGGCCACTTATAATATTGTCAAAATATTTCTTTTGGTCTTGAATATAAGTAATAAAAATGTCGACTAACTACCCTCATGAGCATAGCTCAATTGACCGGAACATGCATTATCATATGCTTATTTATTTGCATAAGCTCTTTTTCATAAATTCAAAATAAATTCAACCCAAACGAAGCCTTTCTTTCCTAATTCCTAAATCAAAACATCTCGTCGTGCCGCACGATATAGGCACTACACGATTATATATAAATTGATATCACAAAATGTTGTTTTATCATTGAAATCCACCAAATGTGAGTAAAATTTAATAGACATCAATCTTTTTTTTTTTTGACGGGGACATAAATCTTTTTAAAATACTCATAAAATTAACGATATATTTAAAAGCTCTTTTTAAAATACTCATAAAATCAATTATATATTTAAAAACACCTTACAAAATCGGAGATTAATTTAATCATTTACTAGTATTTTTTAAGTTCTATAATAAAGATAGACTACTTAACCAAAGAAAGAAATGACACTAACCGACATCGACGCAGGACGGTAATGTTATTTCATCCACAAGGAGCATCAATAAACCTTAGATTCTACGGGTAATGTTATTTCATCCATTTGTCTTTTGTAACAAATTTAATTAAAAGTTGCTTTGACTAATATTTCCAATTATAGATGATTCTATCTAATATCCTCAACTTTCGTCACCAATATATATAGAGCATATACCCCCTTGTAGTCACATCTTTTTCATCCAAAAGATTACTATTATTATAAAAATATAAATCCAATGGCAGGTGAAGTATTCTTGTTATATTTTAGGACAAAGTGTGTGTTAATAAAAAATGGAGTTAAGAGTCCTTACCTAATTACATGAAGATGTTGGTTAAACAAATCATTAGAAGCTTTTCTTACAATAGCAGCTTTGCTACTTGAGTTTAGAGAACTGAGGTTAGATAAACGATATCTCATCTAGACTTAAATATAAATAAAAATTAACTTCATACTAATCTTATTTCATCTTTTACTTAACAACAATAATATTTATTCTTTGACTCGTTTATTTAACATGGGGTTTAGGCTGTCAGGACTTGGTTGTGGAAATGGATCTTCTCCTTCTCCCTCATTCTTCATTTTGTGTCTTTCTCTTTCCAAATTTTAGAGAGAAGATCAAGAGAGAGAATAAATAAATAAAATGAGATCGTGAGAGAGAGACAAAATAAAAAAAATGAGAAAATAGGAGAAGAAGATGACCTAAATTCTTTGATTGTAGAATGGTCGTAATGTTTTCTTTAAATACTATTATTCTGATTGGGGTGGTCAACTATGCCGGCCTGATTTATCAAAAAAAAAAAAAAAAAACTATGCCAGCCTGACACTTTTTTTTTTTTTTTAAGAAGCTGGTTTGGTATTTACTTATATTATGATTTACTTCCAGTACGAATTTTGAATTATTAAAACTCATTTTCCTTCATAATCGAAGAGTTCACAAAAAAAATAATTATGAAATGAGACTAAAAAAATTTAACATTGTTATGAATTAGATCATGAACCCAAACTCATACCAAAATATAAGCTCTATCGAAAGAATTAATTAAAGTTTTTTTTTCCCTGCCTAGGGGTTTAGAAGAATCATTGTTTCTAGAAAGTGATGTTAAAAATGTATACTACTTGATAAATTTCTGTCTGCATATAATTGAGAGATTCAACTAGCACTTTACATGCCATGTCCCTGTAATAGGGTCCAGATAGGGGATTTTTTCAAACCATAGATGTAGAAAAAAGTAATATAGTACCATATCCAAACCCTACCCATTGTTTGTTATTCCTACACATGTGATCGTCTCCTCTCATACAATGCAATGAAAGGAGTTCGCTCTATGTTCGGGAAGACATTATTTTTCATTCTTATGAATGATAAATTTTCTAATCTGAAATAAAATGGTAAGTATTAAAAAGAAACCTTTAAACATAACAGTAATATTTGTAGCAACCATACTTCAAGATGAAACTGTGTCCAATGTGTTCGAGTGTCTGACACATGTCACGAAACTTTATTTTATGACAGTCTTGAAACATTCTTTAAGTCTATGTTGCAAAATGCAAGAAAAAATTTATCTATTTGAGTCACATGTGATTCTTGCTCCTAACACCAAGAAAATAGGACCCATATCATATAACTATAGTCTACAACAACAATGCTACTATAGTTATGTACAGTTTCCTTTCACCCAAAATGCTAACTTGAGTCTTCTAAATTCAAGGCTTGAGATTTCATTTAAACAAAAGAGCTTCTTTTGGCATATCCAAAAGAGAGAGGACTGTAGCTAGAATATGCTTTGATGAAAGACCTGCTTCATCAATCTGATCATTGGGTGCTCCATGGTCAATGTACCTATCAGGAAGCATCATTGATCTCAGCTGCATGTAGGTAAAGTTCAGAAGAGGGATTAGTACTTCACAAAGGAACATTCAAGAGCAAAATTAATATGAAAAATTTGAAATAACTATGTAGCCTCCATACGTACTACATATACAAGTGTGATACGACACAAATACATAAATTATTTAAATTCATGACATGACACGACTTATATACGTTAATAAACTTATATGTATCACACCCTCAACGAAGATGTATTTATAAAGAATCTCAAATGTATACGACAATATATTTTTTAAAAACAAGAAAAAAAACAATCAGATATACTTCTAGGATACATATCACAGACTATCCTACGAGTATCGGTATCTGATACATATTTGACACGGATAACACTACCATTTTAGGTTATCTTAGCTTCGTAGTTAAATCATTGAAAGGGGAGTGACTAATTCATGAAGGAAGGTGTGTTTACCTTAAGTGGTCCATCAAGGAGACCAGCTAAGCTTAAGAATTGAGAAACATGTGATCCAAAACCTCCAATGGAACCCTCTTCCACTGTGATCAGTATTTCATGCTCTCTAGCCAGTAGCCTAATGAGATCAGTATCCAAAGGTTTGCAAAACCTAGCATCAGCAACTGTCACATAAACCCCTACTGCTCTAAGCATTTCTGCTGCTTTCATGCATTGCTGAACCATACAGCCATATCCCAAAATCGCAACTCTGCTTCCTTCAAGCAGAATTCTGCCTTTTCCAATCTGTATAACAAAACATAAATATTTCAATTTAGTTGACTAACTATTCAGCATTCTGTTTTGAAAAATGTTTAATAGTTATATATGCTTACTATGAAGCCCTAACACAGACACGGATAACGGATATGATACTAACACAGACACGTAATAATTTAACAAAAAAAAAAGTGAATGAATGTAACTGTATGTGCCGGTGTCGAAGACTAACAGGTGTTGGACACCAGACACACCTTCAATCGAGATATCAGTGCTACATAGTATGCTAATTACCTCAAGCGGGGTTCCTTTGTTATTGAGAGGAAGATTGGCTCCAATTCCATTTCCTCTTGGAAATCTAAAGCAACTTGGTCTATCATCTATAGCTGCTGCAGTTGCAACCATGTTCATCAGTTCAGCCTCATCAGAAGGAGCCATGACAATCATGTTGGGCAAGCAAGCCATGAAGGTGATATCAAATGCTCCACAATGGGTTGGTCCATCTGCACCAACTAAACCAGCTCTATCCATCGCAAATCGAACAGGTAGTTTTTGAAGATCAACATCATGGACTACCTGATCATATCCGCGTTGTAGGAACGATGAATAAATAGCACAAAATGGCTTGAGACCTTCAGCGGCTAACCCTGCTGCAAATGTAACAGCATGTTGTTCAGCTATGCCGACATCGAAACATCGGTCTGGAAACCTTTTCTGGAAGTAATTTAGGCCAGTTCCACCACCCATTGCTGCATGTATTGCTACTATCTTACTGTCAGTTTCAGCTTCCTTTATCAATGATTCAGCAAAGTACTGTGTGTATGCAAGTGTAGAGGGTTTTGGCTTGAACTGGTGGCCTGTTTTTGGATCAAACTTGACAACACCTGAAAATGTGTGAAAGTATAAGCACCCTTATGAACTGTTCATTATAATTACTACTTCGGACTTAACTATAAGCAAAAAAGTACATGCATATATATGGTCCAAATGCAAAAAATAAATAGTCCATTCTCACCATGCATTCTATCAGCTGCTGCAAGAGCTGGAGGGTATCCCTTTCCTTTCTCTGTAACAATATGAATCAAAACTGGACCTGGAGCTGGCATTGCTTTCACTTTCTCCAATATGTTGACTAAATCTTCAATGTTATGACCATCCATAGGACCAATGTAGTACATACCAAGCTCCTCAAAGAGTGAAGAACCAGAACCACTAATGAAATCTCTTGCATACTTATCAACTTTTGATGCAACTAGGTGTGTTTGTCCTCCTATTTGCTTTGTGATGTTCTGTAGAAGATAAATTAGAGTCAGATTCCAAGAGGGTATTGAAGTTTTTGAGTAATATAGGGGTCTAAAGGGACTTACTTTCGTGGCTTCTCTAAGTTTGCGAAATTTTCTGCTTGCTTGAATTTTGCTTAAAGTACTACTTAGGGCTCCAACTGGTGTTGCAGGGCCATCAAGTGTTGCAGTTGGCAAAGAAACTTGCTTGTTGTCATTCAGAATAACTATCAAGTTAGAATCAATGAATCCCGCATTGTTCAAGGCCTCGTAAGCTTGGCCGGCAGTCATTGCACCATCTCCAATCACTGAAATCACACTGTTCTTCTTTCCCAACAGATCCCTTGCAACTGCCATACCTATTAATATTTTTGATTTGAAACAAATGAAAAGTTATTCATACATGGATTTACACATTGATTTGATTAAAATATGAGTTATGCTATACATTATGAACACATTCGACACGAAATTTGACGAAATTGAATTAATCTTACTATACATAGGACAAGTGGTAATATAAAATCGATGACGGGATAAAAAGGTAATTGCAACTTAATAGCAGCGTATTTATTTCTTTTCATTAAAAAAAATCCGTAACAATCAACATAAGTGTTACAATATATGTATTGGTTTAAAGATTGAAGAATCTTACCAAGACCAGCTGATATACTTGTGGAACTGTGGCCTACCCCAAAAGCATCATGAACACTCTCATCCCTTTTGGGAAAACCAGCTAGTCCTGATGTCTTCCTAATGGTATGCATCCTCGACCTTCTACCTGTAAGAATCTTGTGGGGATATGCCTGCAATTTCAATATTTAATTTTAGTCCCTCTTATTCATGACAAAAACATATGATTATAATGGTCAAGATTTTAAGGCCGTCTTTTTTGAATGTAAGGCTATGTCGAGTGTAAGAGAAATCTTTTGTACAAAACACAAAATAAAGTATTAATGGATAGGATATCCCGATACAGTTTATTATCACATTTGTTAGCAAGTAGGTGAGGGAATGGTTTTAAATTGAGGTTGCGGATACGAAACACATCCAATATGGAAAAATGCGAAAAAATGTGGAAAAACACAGTAAACGCGCCAAAAGTTGCGGTTGGGGACCACAATTTAAAAAAATACGTAACCAGATCATATATTAGGAAATAGTTTGCCTTGCATTAATTCGTGTACTCACACATTTACGGACTAGAACTCGATCGGACTTTCCATATTCTAACTTCATATTTTGGACATAATGAACAAAGTTCAAATACACACCATCATATTAAGATCGGATCGAGTGACCACGTGAATACATAATTTTCAAAAAACTGAAATTTTGTTACAACAGAATTTTCTTCTACTAGAAGATTCAATTTTCCCAACAAAATTCTCTATTGAAATTACAAGCTCAAATATAAAACAGAGAAAAAGTTCAACCTGATGGCCAACATCCCATATGATCTTGTCATCTGGAGTGTCGAAAACATGATGAAGAGCAACTGATAACTCCACCACTCCCAAGCTTGAGCTAAGATGCCCACCAGTGTCTGACACACTGTGTACAATGTCAGCCCTCAATTCAGCAGCCAATTGTTCCAGATCCTAAAAAATACACACATAATCATACACACAAAACCATCAAAAATCATAGGAAAACAACTTTTTTTTAAAGGGTATGAAAAATTATTATTAATTAAAATAACGCGGTAAATATCATTTTACAACTGTCTACGAGGAGATTTAAACTCGGTCCCTTTAGGTTATAAGTCAAACAGTCAAATCAAACACATCATGGACAAAGAAAAACAACTTTTATACTAGTCACAGTCAATAAAATGTACCATGCTTATTCCATAACCTATGAAACATAATTCCAAGGTTTAATAAAGGATTCAAACCTGTGTGGTCAGATTCTTCATATGAGCTGGATAATTAACAGTATCCAACAATGGTGTTGCTGGTTTTTCAGCTGAGAAATTGATCTTCCATTCCTCTTGTTCTTTTCTTATAACAGTCCTCTCTCCATCACTGCTTGATGAAGCCATCACACAGAACTGATCACAAAAACAAATCACACATAAACATCATCATCAATAAAAATCTTAATTATCATATATACAAAAAAAAACATTGGTTAATGATATTAATATTTCATGTGCATGTGATGATGAAACCAACCTGGTTTCTGAAACCATGGTTTGGATTTGGAGCTTTGAATTGGTGGCATTGAAGAAGAGAGTGGTTTGGTTTAAGGATGCAACTAGAGAGAGCCATGTTTTTTTTTCCTGAGAATGAATGAAATTGTGAAAGGTGTTTGTAAGTTATAAAGTGTGATGAAATATAAAGAGACAACACAAGAGACAGAGGTAGCTCTTTTGTTTGTGTTGGTTTCTTGTATTTAAAATTTAATAGAGAACTTCTCCTATACATATATTTATAATAGAGTGAAGATGCCTAAGCCCTAAGGATAACAACAAATAAATCAATCATTTTCATTCTGTTTGGCAAAACCAAATTTTGAGTTTAAAGGATTTTTTTTTAAACTCCGTTTTCGATCCAAGAATTGACTAATTCGAAAGGACCAATCTCACCGCTCACTTGTGGGGGGCCATTTAAAGTCAGAGCAAGGCCGGGGAATCGAACCTGAGATCTTGAGAAGAGCAAACTCTAAGATCTCAAATCAACCACTAAGCCAATCACAAATGAATTTTAAGTTTAAAGTGGTTAACAGTAATACTTTTTAACCAGACTTACCTTTCAACCAAACTTAAGATTACCAAAATCTCTTGGAAATTGAAAAATCAACACATTTTTTTTTTAAGTTTATAGCTTATACTTTTTTTTTTTTGAAATAAGCTTATACTTTATGCAGTAGCTTATAAGCTTTGATATATTTACAAAAAATATATTCACGAACATATAGTTTTTTTTACTAGTTTATAGCTCAAGTAGCTTATATCTTATGTTTTTATTCACGGAATTTTTTTTATAGATTTATGTCTTATATTTCGTAAAAAAAAAAAAAAAGCATATATCTTATCATTTTTCATGTTAATTTTACTCTTTTTTTAGAGGCCCTAATTTTATTCTTGTAATCTTAATTAAAAATATATTTTTTTATGTGATTTTGTATCTATCAGCTAATTCAACAACTTATTTTTACAAACAATACTAATTTTTACTAAGATGATATAGACTAATTCGTTAAAGAAAAAAGATGATAGAGACTAATTGACATTTTATCAAAAAAGACTAAATTGACAGATTTAGTATACTTTAAAAATTACTTATCGTATTTATATAGTTTAGAAATAAATTGAAGATTCGATGATCAACCGGAGTCGTGTCCGGTGAAATAGACTATATTCCCAAAATGTGGTTAACTAAAGTTGGAATTTCGACCGTAAAAAACGCCTGCATTTAGTTTTGACGTGCCTTGAATAATATTATTCGTATTAAAGAAAACCTAAAATTTGTACCAAAAACAAAAAAGAAAACAATCCGATACTGATTTTCTTTTGTGAAAGAATACTGAATTTTTTTGTCAATTAATTATTTCGCATTAATTACTTTGGTCTGGTCTTCTCCTTCTTTTTTTGACTCAAAAAATTAGTCTTCTCCTGCATGTACCGTCATTATTTATTCATTTTTTTTAAGACCTTCACTATTAATATTATTATTTTATTATTATTATTACCTTAAATTTTTAGTATTGGAAAAAATTTATATTCAAAAGTCGGTCAAAAAAGCTTCCTTTTATTTTTTTAGGGAAAAAAAAAGATTCCCTTTTTATTCAACAGTAACAAAATTAGTTAGGAAACATTTCCATTAATTTATTGCAGACGGAAAATGGGTACAAAGAGAAAAAAGATTTTCAACAAAATTGAAGTTCCTCGATAAAAAAAACAAAATTGAAGTTGTTGCCTTGTTGGTTAAAAAAATTGAAGTCCCTTCCCAAGAAAAGTACAAATTGTTGTTGGTTAATCATTGAAACATCAATTTTTTTATTAAAAAAACGTGTTTCTCAATATACAGTATTTTTGTGTACCATCTTTTTTTGTGTTTACGGGAACGTGTTTCTCAATCTTTTGGCTTCTTGCATGCGTTGTGAAACAGAAAATCTTTCATATTCAGACATACTATTTCTTTAAATTACATAAACTTCATAATATTTCATACAAAAAATATTTGCATGACGATTTTTTTTTTTAAAAAAAAGAAGCTAAAATAAACAAAATCAAGAAAGCTAATTCCTTCCGGCACAAAAGTATAAATATTTACAATCATAAACAAAATCAAGAAAGCAAAAAGAAACAAGAAAAACATACTACGCAATTGCTCTTAAACACATCAGTGGATTAAGCCCCCAAAGATGATAGTTAAAAACGAACGTAATATGTTTCGATTTCAACCATAAAAAAAACTAAAGCTTAATGTTATCAAGCAGACGCTGCTGATTTTGATTTTGCTCCTTTTGTTGAAAAAGACGACTAGTTCTTTCTTTCCAAGTGATCCATACACAATAGATCCATAAAAGATACACAATTGATTTATAATTCTTTGATACTCCATAGAAATGACCAAATTGGAGAAAATGATCTGGAGGGCGCTCCGGCTAAATTGGGTCAATCCCTAACCATTGCAAAATCAAATACCAAATCGTACCGAAAAATCACATCACAAAAACATATGGTTCACATTCTCGTAGCTACCACAACCTTCAACGCAAAGCTAAGCATTACTTTGAAGCACACCCCACCTAATTAAACTATATGTCATTGGAATATGATTCTAAAGCAGTCGCCTCACAAAGAGGTTTACTTTCAAAGAAACCACCTTATGCCAAATAATATCAGAACTATCATAAGTAATGTTGTTCTCAGTTGATGACAAATAATTATAAGTGTTGCTGACATTATACTTTTTAGACGGATATAAATGCCATAACCACATGTCTTCTATACCGGCTTGAAAAATTCTTATAAATGCCATAACGACAAATCTTTTATTTTAAAATTATTTTCATCATAAAGTTGCGTGTCATGAAAATATTTGTAAGTGGATAAAAAGAAAGTTAGTGTTTAAAAAATAAAATAAAAACATGTTCACTCTCCTCTACAACTTACCATGATTTCATTAAAAGACGAATAATCACGCTAATTTAACAATAGCTTTTACTTCTCGATTGATTTATATGTATGTTAGCCCATTCTATTCTCTAAAAAAATAATAGTGGTGATTAATTGTTTATTTATCGTGGTGATTAATTATGGATAGTAAAAATTGACAACTCAAATATATATTATGTGGAATAAGACAACTCAATTCTAAGTATTTATGTTTGAGTGGCAACTTTTGAACAATAAAATTTCAACTAAAGATAATTTGTTGCATCGTGGAATTTTGCATGATAGTTCTAATCTTTGCTTAAGAGGTTGCAAGTCTAACAAATATGTAGATCGTTTATTTTTTCAATGTGATTGGTTTGATAAAATTTGGATCCTCATTCTAAATTGGATCGACATTTATGGCGTTGTTGCTTTTTTCTGCTTCTGATCATGCCACTAAATTAGGTGGTTTGGTTGTGAACTTGGATTCAAAACTCACACCAATAAATTTAGATGTATGAAGCAATGGTAAGTGACAACTAATAACCAAAACAATTGCAAGCAATAACAACAACAATTTAAAGCAAAACCACAATCAAACAAAAGAATAACAAGATAAAAGAGTAATAAAGAATCGAGAACAACACACCAAGAATCTGCTCATCCAATTCGATCTAGATTTGACCTATGTATGGAGAAGAGAGATCTCTCCAATTTATTATCAAAGTGTTTCTTTACATAGAGATACAAATAGTTAGAAGAAATTAGCTTTCAAATTTTCCCAAACCTCTTCCCGCAACCAAGAGACTTAATGATTTTTGTATCCAAGATGTTCACAGTTGTTTCCCAACCCTAGAATATATGGCAAAAGGAACCAAATATTAGGCTTTGATTTTCTAAGGATCTCCTTTTTTGGTAAACCCTAGGTTTCCTCGCTCTCACCTCTTGTATGTTTCCCATGTGTTTCCACCGCATGAATCCCTCCCTAAAAGGCACTAACCCTTTTCCAAGAGCCATGCCTTTTGATTCTCCAAGATTCACATTGTTCAACTGAAAACCTGAGCTACTTCTTTTATATATTTGCATGTGGGTATGGGCTTTGGGAGAATCTTGCGCGTCGCACACCCTTCCGTGGGCATCGCGTATGAGGCAGAAGAAGAACATCTTAGAAACCTTCAACATTTGTGCTTCATGCAACAATCATAAATCCTAGTTTTCCTCACTTTCACCTCTTGCGTGTTTCCCATGTATTTCCACCCCATGAATTCATCCCCAAAAGGAACCAACCATTTCCCAAGAGCTTCCTCTTTTGGTTCTCCAAGATTCACATTTTCCACACTTTTTAACTCTATATCCGAGTTGTTCCTTTTATAGATTTGGGCACGGGCATGGGCTTTCGCAGCATCTTGCGTATCGTGCAGCCCTCCATACGCATCTTGCAGGAGACATAAGAAAACATCATGCAAACCTTCAACATCTACGCATCATACAATAATCATAAGCCAACTTATGAAGATTTTACACATTCACATGAGATTTCAAGATACAATTCAATAACATGTTTGTGTGTTGCAGTAATTGGAAGGAAAGAAACGCTTATATGTTTTTGTAATTTAGAGGGTTCAATTCATCATGTTTTTGATAAGGTGAAAGTAAAGTCTCTTTGGTTGCTCAAATCTAAGTTTTGTCATTTATCTTTTGATTTGCATGTTTGGTAGGTAAATCCCTTCTTTTGTCTTGGGATGCCTACTACTTGGTGTTTTCTTGAGTCCGTTTAGCCGGTTTGGCTTTGTGACTCTTGTGTTTGACTTTTTTCCTTGCTATATTCCTATCACATCTTGTGTTGGAATGACAAGTGTTTAACTTAATCCTATTTTGACTTATAAAAAGAAAAAATAATTGATATTTTTCTAATGAAAAAAATCACAATCCTCCTAGTTTGGTCATTCATAAAACCTCTTTCATATAAAAACGAAATATCATTAAAAAAAGGTTATGTGAGTATGTTTAACTCTTTCAGCTATAAATTAATCTTCTTCTTTTTTTGGATATGAAAACATTTGGAGAAAAACTATTTCTATTTATTTAAAAAATTCCCTTTTATCAATAATTTTGTTTTTATGAATATGCATAATGACAGCCATCTAGATAAGAACCAGAGCTACCTATGTGGTTGTTCCTCGTATTTTGTTTAAAAATAACACACATGCTGTTTGTTTTTATACGAGGGTTAAATAAGTTTTTCGTCCCTATAAATATAACGAATTTTAATTTTAGTCCCTATAAAATTAAATTGAATGTTTTCATCCTCACAAAAAATTTTATTTTGTTTTTGGTCCTTAATGGATATAATTTTAACGTGTTTTTGACATTTTTTGAATGTAATATGAATATATAAATGTCGAATATAATAAACAGACATAACATGGATACAATTTGAACATAAAAGTGATATAATTTTGCCATTTATATGAACATAAAATGGCCATTAAGGACGAAAAACAAAATAAAAAATTTTGTGAAGATGAAAACATTCAGTTTAATTTTTTAGGGACTAAAATCAAAATTCGCTATATTTATAAGGACGAAAAACTTATTTAACTCTAAAAAAAAAAATATTATCATTATTTTTATAATAAAACCGTGTAATCCTCCTTCGTTTTATATGTTTAGTAATAAACTCTAACTAACTCTTTTGTGCTAAAGAATATTTCCACGTGCCTTAAAAAAAATATTTCCATGTGTTGTCCTCGATTGGTAAAAGATATTGCAGTATTGAGGTTGGGATTCCAATTTCAAATTCGTCACTTATTCATATCAATTTATAGACACTAGATTACTTGCTAAAAAATGAATTTTCATGTGTTTATCTAATTCAATCCAACTTTTTCTTCTGATGAGTCTCTACATGTTATCATTTATACGAATTTAGAGGGAGAAATGACTTTTTTTTTGTTAAAAAACACAGTAAATACAATTATATTTTTTCGTAGAGAAAGAAGTTAGAAAAATTGGGCGGTAAAAACTAATATGGTTGCAGGATGTCATTTGAAACACGCATTTAGACAGTCAAACTGATATATGTCGTCAATCTTGATCAGGCGATTCAGAAAAAGAAAAGTAGAAATTATAATACTAAGTTTTAATCTTGACATTGATGTCCGACCGGCGACCGTACTGTTATAGGTTCTTGCTGAACGCATTGTCCCAGACGAGTAATAATATTGTGCATCAACAATTAAATATGATTAAATTAAGCGGAACAATTAATGGTATTTTCGATTTTGAGGCAATTATATCAACGGCATGTAGAAGTCTGTTGGTTTATGATTTAGTGAAGTCTAATGTTAAGTTTATTAGGAGACAAATTGCTTGTAACTAGCTATGGTAGCTCCATATTACGCTAGTTTTTATACTTTCATTCACATTCCAACATTCCATCATGTATCTCTAAAAAAGTGTGCCAAGTTTTTTGTGTGTTAAAGGAAGCTTCAGCTTCTTCTTTTTTTAAGGAAGGAAGCTCCGACTTTTGCAAGCTAAAAAATCACATTAATGATTCCTTAAAATTTAGAAAAGTCATTTTTTAAGAAAAAAAAAGTTATTTCTGAATATATTTTTTTGCAGGAGTTTGTGAATATTTTCATAGCGACCTATACTAAATAATATTTCCATTTTGTTAACGTTCTCATTCTAGCTCGTGTGGCTTATTCTAAATTTAATATATAGCCTTT
>Ga0315914_1008338_pt1 | contig 13888 bp, 11 predicted proteins | sample MpolenodulesMG_FD_203920 | JGI IMG/M metagenome (GOLD analysis project Ga0315914, IMG submission 203920) | Medicago polymorpha root nodule microbial communities from Los Angeles, California, United States - elongated nodules | ecosystem: Host-associated > Plants > Roots > Nodule | place: USA...
CCCCCACCCAAGAAGAACCAACACCCTCGCTTAATGTGCATAAGGGCAAAAGAGGACAGTACCGTAAATCTAGAATGCTACTAGCAACAAGATATTAAAGAACCATTAAAAAGATCCATGAGCGGAAATGGTAGACTTGGCTGTACAATAATATATTTAACAAGACTCTCAATGTCATTTTAATGCCTTCAATGCCGTTTTTTTATATCTAGAAACATTTCAACACAAAACAAAGCATTGAGAGATATCGAACACGTCATCATGATTCATGTCCAAAGTCTACCAAAATTCAAAGAATCCATTGAGAGAATAATAATCTTTATAATCTACTTCCATTGAGAGAATAATAATCCTTATAATCTACTTGCCATCAAAGAAAATCAAACACAGAGTAATGTAATCACCTAGAAAGAAGTATAATGTTTTCATGCTAAGGAATAAAGGAAAAAGTAGATGTTAATTCACAGAATCAGTTAAGAGGTAAGGTCCAAAACTTACTTTGCAAAAGCAATACGCTGTGAATTCCTTCTAGGTAGGTGGAAATATCTACAATAATCGAACTTCCTTGTTTCGCCTATAAAGACATAGAACTTAGTTTGTTGGAAAATAAACAAATTATATAATAGGACTTAGCAGCCTTTCCTACCTGCTCAGCTATCCAAGAAAGCCATACAAGCATCTGCTGAAAGATTCTGATAGACAGATCACTCTCTGGATAAATAGAGAAGGCAATGCATAGATTGCTAAGTGCAGATAAAGCAATATCTGGCCTCAAAGAACAAGGTCCGACAGCGGGAGCATTTAACGATTGAACAAACGTCAGAAGAGATTTATTCATATGGTTAGCATAATCTTCTACTCTTTGGCAAGTAACTATACAACTATATTTGCATTCGACCTCAATATTGGCATCTGCAACATTAATTTCTTCATTTAGTTTTTGGCGTTTGATCTTAAAGTTATCCATATCCTGAATGGACCTCTTTTGGCCATGCCTCATGCTTTCAATTGACTTGTTTTCATTTGATAAAAGGGCTACATTCTTAGTGTTTCTTTGGATTCCCACAAAAAAATGTGCACCAAGAGTAGATACAGCTACTTGAAAGCACTCTATCAAAGGTAAACATGGTTCCGGATGACAGAGTGTAGATATGAGATGCTCTGGCTTCCATACATGAGGGGGGCAAGCTTTAGCAATTCTAACATAAGCACTGCATAGTGCAACCTGAAAAGAATAATTTTAAGTCCTCTTGATCAATTCCCTTCAAATCTATAAACTTGTAGAAACTGGAATAAAACTTTTATGAATAGCTCTCTAGTTAACAAAGCTGCTCTAACAAAAAAATAAGTAAGTATCAATGCAAACCTTAAGTTGCTGGCTTTTGGTTCTCCTCAGTGATCCAAAGAATACACCGACTAAATCAGTAGCTGTTAATTTGACGATATCTTCTGGACAGCTAGAGTGGAGTGTATTGAGGCAAACACCCAACGATGAATCATAAGTCATGTTTCTGCAGGTGAGCTCCATCTTAATCTCAATGTTGTACATTGTAAAAGACTTCGAAAAAATAATATTTACTTTGTTTTTTATACATATTTTTTTTCTTCAAAACTTCATATTGTAATAAAAGTAACAATTTAATCAAAAAGGAACCATAATTTCGTAAGAAAATCATTTTTCAGGGGCCTAGCCATAGTGTACTGTTAAAAGACCATTCATATGAGAAGAAAAAGCAAACATATCCAAACCTGAAACAAGGAAGCCCCTCCTTATCCAAATTCAAGATAGTAACTATTGAGCGGATTAAATTCTGATAAGGAATTAGTTCATAGCTTGTCACCGTCGCAATGATGTGCACAAAGTCAAAGCATGCCTTGCAGAAAAACATAAATTGTCAGACAATTAGCATCATTTCCGATAAAATATAAGTAAAATAAGGTGGATAAACATGAATTTCAAATTTTCATCAACCATCACCCACCATATGCAGATCAGAATCCCCATAGCATAAAAGAGAACACGCGGAAGAGACAAACGAAGCGTGGATCAATCCTTCAACACAGAGTGTTCCTTCAGTTAGACATTTACTGAGAAGCTTCAAAATCCAAGTTGCAAAAGGTTGCAACCTGCTCTTGCCAGTCAGGTCAATCAACAAACCACAACCATCAACTGGTTTATTAGCGGGTGGAAGATCTTCAACTCCAGAGAAGGTCTTGGAGAAACACTTAACCATCACCCTAGAGGATCCGTGTGATAGAGAAGCCACGTGTAAAATATCTATCAATGTGAAAAAAAAGAAAGAAAAAAAACAGTTACTAACGGAAACACCAGTATCCGAAATTAGTCACCATAAATAAGGTCTATTTGGATCAAACAAATGAATTAAGCGCTTATAGCATAATTACTTATGATATAAGTGCATGAATAAGTTATTTCTACGATAAAAGATATAATCAAAATCAAAATTGTACTTGTATAGACATGTGGTAAGTTGTTTAGCATAAGTTCATAAAATGTGGAAAAAAGTAGAAAACAAGTTGGGAATAAACCCTAAAATGCGTAAAACAAGGTAGTTAATCTGATTTGATTTGATTTGATTGATACCTTGAATGAGGAACATGCAATCAACGAAGAAATGTCGATAAAAATCACGTTCAGCGGAACGAAGTGAGGATAAAAGTGAACCGATAGTTTCAAAGAAGATACCATGACGAGAGCGAAAAAGAGGATCAGCGAGAAAAGGGAGCAAAGGAGCAATGACAGGTAAAACCCCGGTGGCTTTGCCATGATAAAAGACTCCGGGATTGTTTTTGGCCGTGTAAGAGATAAGTCTGACTGCAGCACCGACTTCTTTCTCTTTTCCGGCGGAAGAAGGGAGGAAGTAAGTGTGGAGAAGATTGAGGATGATTCTACGGAAGCGGATATTCAAAACTTCGTCATCGGAATAGTTGTTAGAAGTTGGAGAAGAGGATGCTGTTATGCCTTCTCGAATTTGCTCTACTAAGTTACCGAAGGTTGCCCTTGTCAATGTCATCTTCTCTTCTTTTCATTTCATCTTCCCTCCCAAATGTACGCTTTTCTTTTCTCATTCCCCGAAATTCAATTTCATTTCTTATTTTACTCACTTTACATGGACATGGGCCTGGAACTCGATCTCACTTCGGATTACTACATACACCCTAACTATTGTTACTCGCAATTTTGCTTTGATTCAATATTGTTGTTTGAATTAGATTGGTTCCTTCAAAACAAATTACGGGTGGTTCCCTTTTTTTTTTTAATCAACATATAATTATGTATTTATATTGTATCAATATATAATAATCAATCCCAAGAGTTTGAGTTTGATTCTTGTGTAGAACAATTATTGACTAAACAATACTTACCTTATGGTCGAGCTTTAGAATATCATAGTCTCTTCCCCTAAGAATTAGTCCGAGGATTGACACACAAAAACAACGGTATCTAATATACTAAAAATTAACAATATAAAAATAACAAGAGTTGATTATAATTGGAACATTCTTGTAACAAAAAACTGTGTTTGGAACATATGAAATACAAATAAAAATAATAGTATATTTTTTTGGTAGTGAAAATAATAGTATATTAAACTAGTAGGAATTGTTAAGAAAATAAAAATCAAAAAAATTCAATGTAAAATAATATGTACAGTAGTAATTTAATAAAAAAAAAGTGTTTGTGTCTAATGTAATAAGATAAGGTAAGAACTTTGTCATAAATAAGAATAGGATGATGCATTGTGCCTTTCTTTTTCAAATAAAAAAAAACGTCTTTGTTGTATTTTACTTTGAAGTGTCACAATTGTCTTCTTTCGTCTTCCAAGTTTAATTACACAAGTCAAGTGATTAGGGGATGAGTTTGATGATGTTCTAAAAGGTAAATACTTGATAGAACAACATAAAATAAGGTAGCACAATATAATACAAAATTTTATGATATTGAACAATTTTTACTTATGAAAATTTTGATTGACAAGCAATTATGTTGGTATTTTGGATAACTTATACATAAGATAAAAAGTTGTGTTGTGATTTAGTAAACAATTTTTTTTTAGTTTTTGTCATTTCCTTTCCCCGAGTTTGTCTCTCTCTCTAGTAGTTTTATAATTTAACACGATATAACATATGCCCCTTTTTTTAACAGATCAAACGTTAGAGTATACATTAATTATAAGTTGAATCTTTTTTTATGAAAATCAACTTAAGTCAATTTATGTGGCTATTAGATTGGTCAATCACATAGGGGAGTAAATACTAATACGATACAGGTTTGTTCCATGTTGCACGGGTATCACTTGACAACTCGCATTCATCAACAATCAATACACTAAACCCTAACCACACATTCAAAGCAAAAATCTTGCCAACCCTACTGTACTGTATTGCATTGTGAAGCCTAGTGTCAATGTAGTTGTCGCGTGAAGGCAGTTGGCCTTATAGTGTATTGAATTGATTTTTGTATGTTTGGTAGTTGTTGAGTATGTAGAATTAAGACTAATTATATTGGAGGTTCTTTAAGTTATTTAATTGTATTAAATTGGTTATTTAAGTTTTTTTCTTCGTATCACTCACGTCCTCTAAGCTGTTTAATTGTAACAAATTAGTTTTTAAGTATTGTTTACTTAGGTCCTTTAAGTTATTTAGTTGTAATTTTTACGTCCCGAATAACTTATAGTCCCCCAATTTATTACGGTAAAATAATTTAAAGGTCTCGTTGGTGCGGGAAAAACTAAATGATCAACTTGTTACAACTAATTAACCACAAAGTTGGAGAAGAATATAAACATGTTAAGCTTGAGTTTTTTTCGTTTTCAAATTCATAGACAGAGAGATAGTGAAATGGCAACACAATTTTAAGTGTTTTATTTTGGAAGTTTTAATATTTTGACCGTGTTATGGTACAATTGGTGTGAGACTTGGTTGGCCACTCATTTTTTTAAATTTGATGCGAGACTTTGACTAATGAAGTGTTTTAATTTTAGAATATTTATATTATTCCAAAAATGTGTAAATCCCACACAGACTAATTTGTATACTTTTGATCGATTTAGGAAACGAGTTCATTCAAAATCGAATCAAACCGATTTGCAAACACCCTCACGGACAAGTGTTGCATCCCTTATATGGGATCATCAAAGAAAAAGAAGTTCATGATCCAAGACCACAAACTCGTGATGGAAGAAGTTGAAGGTGGGAGGTGGAGTTGATGGCGTTGTTTATCCAAGAACAAACACAAAGATTTGACAACACACTTGAAGCTCGATATTTTGATTGAAAAATAATTGGTGTATACCTCATATGGATGTGTACACCTCGAGAGAAAAAGAGTGAGAGAAAACCATGTGATAAATGTGAAAGGTTGATAATATGATAGAAAAAGAGAGATGGAGATAAAATAGGATATTGAATGAGTGTCGAAAAATAATACAAATATCATTCTTTATTTTTTTTATTATCTACATGATTTGAGGTGGCTTATGGTGCATGCAATTGTTGCTTGTTAACAAAGAAATTTTTTAAGCATACCCGACCCGACAATCATTGGGGCACCCCAACTCAAATAAAGACTTCTACATAATCATAAATATGAAATGTAAAACTTCACCGTACATAATTTTCTTTTTTTTAAAATCAGTATCATAAAAATGACTTTTATGGTGGAGGAGAAAATATACAAACCACAAAGATGACTTTTACTGTGAAAAAGTAAATCAATATTTGTAGAGATGGCTTTTATTAGTAACAACGTATTTTGCTGTGAAGAAGGATTTTTAAGAAAATATTATGACCGTTTAAGTTACTTTTACAGTACATAATCTTTTAATAACCAGTGCAGTAATGATCGCAAATGTAGGGGCATTTTTATCCTTTTGTACAATAGTGTTAGGTACAAAAAAAGGTAGTAGACCTGTCATGATCTTCCAAGAGGCAACGCAAGCTAGATTGAGGGGCATTCCATAACCATTTAACTATGGAGTGCAAGAACAATGGGAATATTGGGGAGAAGGTCATGATGACCCGAGACCACACAGGATTCAAAAGCATGTATGAGGAATTGTAAGTGTTCTAAAAATTCAAATTTTTTTAGTCTGTCAGACAACCATGTGTCCATCCGGGGTCGATGGATTTGGCCTAGAACGATCCTCTACACACCGATTACGCGGTCAAACTGTTATATATCGTAGAAATCTAGAGTCACGACTCGGTAAGGTGTTGGATAAGAGGTATCAACTAATACTCATTATTTAAACAAAACTGCATGAGAAAAGCATGTAGGAATAGAAACTCTTTGATTTATCAGCTAAAAACTAACCTTTAGTAGATATCAAGCTAATCTACAGAAATAACCATAAGAAACTCTTTACATAAAGCCTACCCTGCTAAAATGTAACACTTCGGAGCAAATAATACCACGCAACATGAGGCTACTAAGTACATGGTGGATTTCACCCTTCTACTCAATTTGTGATTGTTGTCCAACTAGCTGGAAGACGATCAGAAGTGGTAGGCAAAGCTCTAACATTAATGTCGAGAGGCATGAGACGGTACTGAATGTCGAGATCCCTGAAAATCTTCATCAACTCTTCAATAAGAAGAGACCTCCTGATATATCTTTCTCCCATGTCTTGGAAGTTCATTCTATGAGTTGGCCAGATCGCCACTTTAACCATGTTCAATTGTTCGTGATCCTTCAAGACTATAAACGGTGAAGGATACCAGTGCTCCTTCTTGTTATCAACGAAACTGCATTGTAGTCAATAGCGATTTTAGGTCATCAGATATATATACCAACAAATATGCAAAGATAATAAAGGAGAGACAGCTTTCAGTTTCAATACATACTTATGTATTCTGTGTTTCATGAGTGAAATCTTTTCAGGTGGGGTAGCTACATGGATACAGAATTCAATAGAATCTCCCATGTCAGGACTACGGTAGAAATTATGTATGGCCTTAGTAGCAAGGACACTGTTAGGGATCGTTATCTTTTGATTATCGAATCTCAGAAATACGGTGGTCAAGATGTTCATCTCTTCTACAACCATCTGAAATCACAAGCAAAAATGCGGGGAGGGGGGCAAAATTAGACCAGGTTTGCATTGCAAGAAGACAGAATCTATAAACTCCTAGAGATATAACCATTACCTGGGTCGCATCAATTTCACATCTATCTCCCACATCAAATGGATGCATTACAAATAAAAATATGATTGCTTCAAATACAGTCTTGCATGTGTTTCCGAATATAAATGCAACCAAGACAAGTTGCGAGCTCACAAAAAGAAGAAATTTGGTAGTAGCAATTTCCAATATCAAGAGCCAAATAACCAGTATGATAATGGCAACTAAGAAATTGAGCATTCGATGAAGTTTGTTCACTGCGGTTTTGGTGTCATTCAATGTCAAAGCAAGTGCTCTCCTCTCCCTGAAGGCATTCACCTGGACAATAAAATGAACAATATTGCTGTAATTTGTAAATATTATAGAAGTAAACACATTATACTTGTATGTAAAGTGTAAACAAAATCAAAAGTAACCAGGCACGAATACTCTCTCGATGCAAATTTGTCTTAAAAAGATTCGTCAAAGCATGTATGATTGAAAATGAGCACAAGAATAAGAAAAAAGATAAAACCAAGTTTAATCAGATGCAACTAGTCGTAGGCAGGGTCAAACTGAGCTTAGGTAATACTCCTATACTACTGTGGGTTTATCTAATATATATTACGGCGGGTAAATGTTTACAACAAGTGAATAACGTCAGGAAACCATAATGAAAAAGTGATGCACATCAAGGAAGTGCTATCAAATTTTGCCTCTAAAAGATATTCCATCAGACAGACAATACTAAAGAAGAAAAGGAAACATATGAAATTACACGGTTTATGCATCATACGCGTTAATTCTTACCACCCAATTCTTCAACGCGGATTTGCTGATTTTCCCAGAATCAGACGCTCCTTCAAATAGATTTATGGTTTTTATAGCCTCATCTTCTCGCATAAAACGCATTAAGTCCTCAGGATATATAAACCTGCGGTGCAGCAAAAAGGAAGAAAATAAAATGACAGAGAGAAAGGATTAATAAACAATGGACCACTTGTCATTTATTACATGTAATGCATATTAAATTAGACAGAAACCTTTTCTTTATTGGTCACACTAAACACTCAATTGATTATGTCACATAGGAGAGAGAAAGGGAATTTGAATAACACATAGTAGTAGTAGTATAAGTCAAAGACCATTAAAACTTGCCAAAGGTGATTTGGTCATGTTTCAATAGAAACTCAAAATAAGAAAAAACATTATTAAATGAAAAATAAACCAAATAGAAGGGGAAGACATCCTAATTATGTCTTTTGAATTTTTGATAATCCATACATAATACCAAGAGAAAGAAATAGGAGTTAATAATGATCATAACAGAAGCTAATATCATAAGTAAAAAGCTTACAAATGCATAAAAGTATACAATCTTAAGTGTCAGGTATGGAAACAAGCAAGCTGATATGTCATATAAATCATGATTGGTGAGTAAAACTAGATTAATGAATAACCTGCAGCCGCGCCTAGCAACATTCTGAAAGATTTTCTTAGCAGCTGCTTTAGCCTCATTTTCACTTCTGATTTGCGTGGCATGCTCATCATCAGCAGAAGAATCAAGTATCTGCTCATCCAATGTAGTAAGTGCCCCATGCCGAACCATATTCATTAACCTCTTCATATTCCAAGCGGACACGTTATTTGGATTAAGCTTATGCAGGTGATCAATAGTTATCCCACCACCACCATTCCCAATCCCATTATCATCAGATTTCTTGGAAAGTGGCATTGAAAACTTGCCACTTTTAACCACAGGGCTTTTCTGAAGCATTCCACTCCTCAACCTTCCACTCTTGATGTTAGGAAAGGCACTAGCTCTTAGGTCAGCAGGTATGCTAACACCGGCATTCTGCAACTTCTGAACCTCATCAGCAAGCCTTTCCTCTTCCTCTTCCGCCTTTCGAATCTCCACCAAAGGCGGCCCCGAGAGTGTTTCGATCACAAACTGATTAAACAGTGACTCTTGAATCCTATCAAAGTATGTACTCACATGAAAAGAAGAAGCTAAAACCTTAACCACTAGAGTTTTCAACAACCACACCAAAGTACCCACCAAGAAACAGACCAAAACCTTAGTCACATATTGAAGGACATCACTGTTTGTCTCTCTTTGAACTCTCTTATCAAACAGAAAATGCCATGCAATCAAAACAAGCCCTAACCAAACACAATTTTGCACAGCTTTCCTGACACCATACACAAAATAAAGAACCCTCTTTCTCAATAGGAAATTCCTTTCAATACAAAACACAGCAATCCTAATAACCCAATCAGAAACCAATCTACCACATATTAGAACAAGAATCATCACTTCCCATTTCCACAACTTAAGCTGCCACAGTTTCCTCTCCCTCAACAAAGGAACACAAAAAGTTGTTACTGATGCACCAATAATTAAAATCAAACTCAACCATTCAAGAAGGATCCAAAGACTAAAATGTGTTTTCTTATACTCGTCTGGAAAATCTTCTTCCATAAAAGGATCATCTTCATCATCATCACCTTTCCTCCCAATCATCCCGGACAAAAGCTGACTCGATTTAGCAACCCGACCAGATCTTCTATCCGGTTCATCAGGTGGGTCCATTAATCTAGACTTAGTTTTAGTTTTCATTAACGTTGATTTTCTCTGCATGGAGAGGTTCCTCTCAAACGAAGCATTGGAGGAACACCTCAAAACCTCGCAATCACCACCACCATTACCCGCCGGTGATGGAGAACGACGACGGTCGTGATTAGGGGGTTGTGGAGGCAGGGAATACTCACCCATTGACGGCGAGTCTTTGCTATGTCTTCTACGAACAGGATCGTTCACGGCTTCAATCCCATTTGAATTCGAAGCTGGTTCCTCGAAACTAACTTTTAACTCGCGTTGAATCACCGTGGGAGATTCATCCACCGGCGTTAACTTGCCGTCACCGGCATTACCTTCATTCTGCAGCTCTTCCATCTCCAAATCCATATCCAAAGACATATCACCGGAGGCACGCTGTTTATGAAGAAATTTTCCGATTAGTTGCGACGGTGGATCCTCAAGCTTAGCTTTGTGGCGGAAATCAAAACTCTCATCACGAACATTGTCGCCGGTGTCATTCCAGAAATCGTAGCTAGATTCTCTCCAAATCTTGTTATTGGCATGGGAAGGTTCACCACCGTCGTCGTTGATTTTCACGACGACGTCGCCGGCCATAGGAAAAGAGCGGCTGCTGTGTTGGCGGTCGTGGAGAATAGGGAGCTGTTCGTGGTCGGAATCTGCAGAAAATTTTCTGGAATGTTTATTGTTTTGAGAAGCATAAGATTTGAAGGATTTTTTAATAGTTTGCATCACAGGGTTAGGGTATCTCTGGAAAATTTAATTTAAAAGAAGATTTTAATAAAATAATGCATCCTAAAGTTTAGTAGTGAAAGGTGGAAAAGAAAGTAGGTATTTGGTGACCGAGAAATTTTTCTTTCTATATACTATAAAAGATATATAATGAATGCTTTTTGATTTTGATTTTGTAGGATAGAAAGGGTCTGTCTTTCTTTCTAGGACGATGTGAGGGGACGCGTGTACTGTGTATTGTCAACAGAGCAGATGCAAAAAAAACACTTCTAACGATAATGATGATGACGATGGTTGATGAAGGGAAATAGTATAATGTTTTTAAATTTATGGATTGCAGAGAGAGTTGTGGTATAACAGTAGCGTTTGTTTTATTCTGTTTTAAGTTTGATTGGTGCTGTTTTGTTTTAGTGATGCGGTGCCGCGTATCTGCCTGTTATCTCCGGGTACTCCTTTTAATATATTTTTTTATTTTAATTCCGATATTTTATATTACACATTGTTCATACCAACTGAACTAAGTTCACGATCATGTGTTTTTACTTATATAAATATACAATTTTTTATTTTAATTACTTAAAAAAAATTGACTTTTAGTCTTTAAAAGTTTTTTCATCTTCCTTCAAAAAAAAAAGGTTTTTCATCTTCATTTTTTGTCATTCTTTTTAAGTAAACTTATACGTATAATTCATATTTTTCAAAATAATTTTACAGAAATATTTATAATATTATAAGAATCTCTACTAAATATATTTTTCTAAACAAAAAATATCTCATAAATATTAAAGTGAAAATTTTCATTTAATACAAATTTTCTAGAAATATATGCTTGGGAAGGGGTTTGAACTTTAGATACTCATTAGACTAATTGAAAAGAAAATGTATGCCAACAAAAATACCAGAAAATTCGTATCAAACGAAAATTTGGTATTATAATCATGTTTAAATTTTAATTTGATTATGTTGGTTTTTTTTTAATCAATTTGATTCTGTTGGTTTTTTTTTTACAAGAATTTGATTATGTTGGTTGTTATGAGTATTTCTTTCACTTTGATTTTATCATATTAATTATATAGTATTTTACCTGTATTATATTAATTTAGGTGTTGTAAGTTGTAGATTCATCATTTACTTTTTTAGCAAAATTGTGTTATATACTCTATTAGTTTTTTTTGTGGTGGTCGGGGTTTGAACCCGGACCTTGCATATATTATGCATTTGTCTCCTACCAACTAAGCTAATAAATAATGTTTTGTTTTATTAAAAATTAAAAAAAAAAGTAACTAAAGATTTCCCAAATATTATTAAAAACAAAAACATATCTTCAAATTTGCATGCGTGAATCCTAATTGTATTTGCCTTTTTTTATTGTTTTGTTTCAATTTTAACATTCATTAACAATATTTTGTTTTTTCCCCTAAAAAATAAAAACAATATTTTGTTTCCTTAATGATTGAGGGACTAAATTTGGTATCTTACTACATCAAATAAAATCAGGTTTAGTTCTTTTTTTATATACTTAATGATTGAGGGACTAAATTTGGTATCGTAATATATCAAATAAAATCATGTTTAATTCTTTCTATTTTTATAAGTTTCCACAGTAAAAGGTTTTTTTTTTTTTTTTTGCAATAGAGGGTCGGTGGCTCAAAGAAAAACTAAGAAACTAAATGCACACTCCTAAACATATAAGCCCATAAAATATCATTAGAAAGGGGTCTATATAGTAAGAGAGAACTCCAAAATAAAAAGACTCCAGGAATCTATATAAAGATTAAAGTTTGTGTTTTTGTTGTCTTTACACCAAGTATGAATAACTTGTGTGTGCCAATGTGTTTGAAGAAAATTTTGAATGCGGTCAATCAAGTAGGGGATATACTTTTTCTCCAAGCTATGTCAATACCCAAATACACGCCTCGCATTTTCGCATGCAAAGCATCACAAGCTCCAATCTTGAGGCTAAACCCCTTAAGTCATCTTCCATCATAATCACAAAGACGACCTTCGCAGCTCGCGGGCTCCTCGTTCTCTTTACACGACCCATCACAATTAAGTCTAACACAACCATGATTCAGTCTCTTACAACTAATGAAAACAATTTCCTTGCAACTATTATCCTTCTGTAAATGGAGGTTGGAACTTTCTTCAATAGCCCCTTCTAAAATGTTGTATGATACAAGTAGAATTCGTCAATTTTTAAAATTCTTCATCAAACACTATTTTATTTCGCCACGTCAAAAAGTGCCAACACGCAGTTATGAATGTTGTTTGCCAACTACCATTGAGATCATCATCCGCTTTAAAATTGAGGTTGTTGAAAACTCAATCCATGCAATCAAAAGAAAGGAAAAATGGTTATTGAATTTAAAGGTAGAGCTATACCGTATACCTAGGTTTGCACAAGTGTAGTATCATAATACACGGAGAAATGTCTCATCTGCATTCCCACTTACACAAATTCAAAAGTATAGGTGGTTTTCATAAAAGCAACAACTTAGTATTTAATCTCATTTGACTCTCATGCGCTTGAGTCATTTGGAACAAAAGAAATGCTCGGTTGTTTAGACAAAATAACTTATGCTTACAATAACTTCTAGATAAAATCAAGATTCAATTTTTTTTTTAAACGATATTCCTTCATTCGAATTGATAGAGTGCGTTAGATATAAACATCGCTAAAAGAGTAAAGGGTCAATCTGCGAACAAACTCACAACACCCAAGTTAATAACATACAACGGCAAAATGCTTACAGATAATATGATAAAATATAAGTCACTAAAATACTTATGCTTTCAGATCTGCAACGTTGACGCCTAAATCATTGATTAAATTTGTAATTGAGTGAAGACGATCTTTCAATATGAACTAAACGAATACCGCGACAAGACGCAAAATCAAACGCCGCATGTAGACGACGAAATCACGAAATACAAGAAAAAACTTGATAAACGTGAAAGTCGCTTATTTAGATTGATAGAAAGGGGAAAAAAGATGCAGCTAGGTGATACGATGTCAAAAAATGACCTAAAACCACCCCTCCTCCATGAACGAAGGAGAAAGAAAACTTAGTGAGAAGTTGAAGTTTCTCTCACTAGAAAACTAGGGCCAGCTAATTATAAGATTCAAACTTTTTGGTGGCTAAAAGTAAAGCGTGACAATCTTGCTTTTACCTATCACTTGTGGTGGCTAGACATTTTACATTGTTCGAGAATCTTTTTGTAATGGGGTTGTCTTTCGCTATTTTGGTTCTTTGTTACTTCTATTCTCATACTCTTTATATGACTTGATTTTTTCTAATTATCTGGCACCTCCTTGTGTTTGAAATTCCAGATCGATGTTTTATAGTATTTCATTTTAGTTTCTTAAAAAAAAACTATAACCACTAAAATTTACACATAAAATGGTACCCAAATAAATTTATACATAAATAT
>Ga0315914_1008341_pt1 | contig 13885 bp, 8 predicted proteins | sample MpolenodulesMG_FD_203920 | JGI IMG/M metagenome (GOLD analysis project Ga0315914, IMG submission 203920) | Medicago polymorpha root nodule microbial communities from Los Angeles, California, United States - elongated nodules | ecosystem: Host-associated > Plants > Roots > Nodule | place: USA...
TTACAAATAAAAAACAAAATTAATAAATATAACTCTCGTTTTATTAATATCATTCAAACATTACAATAATTTATTTGAATTCACTAATCTACTTATTATCTTTTTACCCTCTTAGGGTAAAAAGTTATTTTTACCCTCTTCGATATATAGCAATAGCTCTTGGGAAAAATAGTGATTAGTCCTGTTGAGGAAAAAGACATCAAGATCCGTTGAGGTAAATTTAAATTTGGTTCCTTTTATACCCCCATGATGATTCTTTTTACCCACGGTAAAAAGATTTTAGGAGTAAAAGGAAGCAAACCTAATTTTACCTCAAGGATGATGTCTTTTTCCCCAACTCGACCGACCACTATTTCCCCCAAGAGCTACTACTATATACCTAAAGGGGTATAAAGAGCCTAGAGACTATAGAAGCAAAAAAGAAGAAGAGAAAGAGAGGGAGAGAGTGAGGAGGGGGAGAAAGTGATATGGTGTGAGGAATTAGGGAAGTATGAAGGGGTATTTATAGGTGAGAATGGTAGTATAGGTTATAAACACTATTAATGTGGTAAAAAAAACGTGTATAATGGGTTAAAAACGTGTAAATTGAATGTTGAAAACCTGACTAAAGTAAGAAAAACGTTTGTCTTTCAGCTCTAACCACCGACCAACGTGCGTGAGTTAACTCGCGCACAGACCAGTGGTGCGTGACTTAAGTCACGCAGGGGTATATTTGGCAATCATGCTGGGCGCGAGCAAAAAGTGCTGGGGGAAGAGCAGAAATCTTCAAATTATGTTGGCCCGTCATTTACTTCTCATCCAAGCCCAATCAAAAATGTTTTCGTTTCAAACTTTTTATTTAGGAAAGAAATTTGCTGCATGCACGCCCTTTGTACTTCCTACACCTTTTGTTTTAATTTTTTATAATGGGGCATTGTGATTGGGGTCCAATTTCTATTTGGAAAAAACATTAATTATTAGAAAAATTTCACGTTACAATTAATTTTAGTAGTTTTATGATTTTTATCTTTTGAATTCATGGACATAAATTGGAATGATTTTCATCCCTGTGCAACTTTACTTTCTCTCTTTAAAAAGCTCTCTTGTGTACCTTGAGTGGCCACTTTTACTTATACTTTGTGGTGGTGGGGGACTCGTTAAGGGGTACAAAGTGGTTTAAGCTAAAGGTCATAGATTCAAAATTAGACGAATGAGAGAATATTAATCTAATAATTAATTACTAACATTTATCAATAAAAATATATCATACTTTAAGAGAAGACAACAAATATGTTGATTAATTGACTAAATTGGATGCCACTGTATACTAATGTTTACTTCTTAAAAATGTGGATTCCTCGTCTTCTCAATTTTTTTAATATACTATATAAATAGAGAGAGAAACAATTGTACAAGATACACCACAAGGTCATCGTAATATACCCCAAAAACAGAAGAAAAAAAACCCCGGAAAACAACAAAGCCCAAAAAACGAGCTAAGAGAAAACTGGAAAAGTAGCACCACAAAAGAAAATACACGCCTAGGGAGACATAAGGTCGTTCCGAGACGTCCAGATGGTCCATAGGCTCGTCTTCTCAATTTTTTTAATATATATAAATAAAGAGAGAAACAATTGTACAAGATACACCACAAGGTCATCGTAAGATACCCCAAAAACAGAAAGAAAAAAAAAACCCGGAAAACAACAAAGCCCAAAAAATGAGCTAAGAGAAAACTGGAAAAGCAACACCACAAAAGAAAATACAGGCCTAGAGAGACTTAAGGTCGTTCCGAGACGTCTAGATGGTCCAGAGGCCCGTCTTCTCAATTAAGTATTATTTTGTTTGCGGACATTTATGACGTGTTTAGGTAGAGAATTTCTTATTTTGCTTTTCATGTCCTTTAATTTTCCACTTAATAAACAAAAATGGGGCTAAGAAACTCTATTATTTTACATTTTAATCAATTAGATCTAATATTAAGAACATATAAAGTATTTTTTTCCTAGCTAGTATTTTTTTCACAACTGGAAAAACCATAATATAAAGAAAAGCTAGGACGAAAAGTTCTTATGTGGTTCTCTTGACAAATAAATGTTGGTTCTTGCATGAATGAGGTCGCAAAAGAAGGCCAGGTTCATACAACCAAACTTTGTAAAAAGTCAGAAAGAAAAAGAAATTTGCAACGTGTGGAATCGAATATAGAAAGTGCAATAATTCTTTAAACAATTGGCTTAACTGACGATGCTTTTCATTTTGATTTTATGTGCATCTTTGGAATATTGGTGAGGTTGGTGGCACCATACCATATGTGGTCACCCTGAAGCTACGCTTTTGAGTTTTGAAGAATCACATTGAGATTTATGTTGTAACACAAGTATGTGGTGGTTAATGCAGCCAGATCCAAACACATGGTAACCTTATTTTAAATTAAAATACGATTTGAAATCATATACTTGAATATCTACCGTTCAAAAAATATACGACGAGAAACTTCATCATTAGGCTTTGATAAAAAAAAAATTATCTGATCAATCCATCTATTTGTCAAACTTTCATGCTTACAGCATTTGACAAGTTCATATAAAATTAGAAATTAACAATTTCAATTCTTGAGTTAAAAAATCACCGGATTTATACAATTTCATATAAATTAAAGATTGATTGATTGGTATTCCAACTACCCTATTTTAATCCAGTAAAAGAAAATAAACTATCCTATTTTAATGAGTAACAAGTTATTTAAAGATTGATTGAACAAATTTTGTTGATTTTACATAGATTACGAGGCTTTCATCCATGGGATGAATGGATCAATGAAGTTGGTTTAATGGAAGATACTAGTCCCTAAAAGAATTGTAAACAAATTTTCAAATCCAACAAGAAGAAATGTCTAACTTTAATGTCCGACTGTACCTAATATAAATTGATTTATGTGGAGAGAACATATAGAAAACCCAAAAATTAAATTAAATTGGAGGAATGAAAATAGGAAAAAAATTCTTTAAGCACCTTAATCAATTTTTTTTATTTCATGAGTTTTTTTTAAAATTTTTATTTGATGAGTGAAGCCGATATAATCACTTGGCGTTGCAAAAATTAATCTTTCGATATGTATGACATCATGTCAAAATTCTCTATTGAGATGGAACAAGATTCAAGCTCAAGACTTTTAATTATGTGGAAATGATGCATCATCTTATCAAAATGCTCTAACAAATGTTTGTAAACTGTATCGTAGTAATACATTAAATACAAGTATACAACAATTTATGATATTAAGACTTGACAAAGAAATTACAATGACCAATTCCAAAATTTGATGATTTTACTGGAGACAAACATTTAACCCCTTTCTCAACTATACAAATTCTTGAAATTGTTGTCAAAATTTTAATATGCTATTGTCATTCAAAGCTCAAACTGAAGCCAAACACAAAATGGAAGAACAAAGTTGACATTTACCCATCTTTTATGATAACCTCTTATGGAAATGAGACCATCCTTGATAAAATGATACAAAAACAATACATGTAGGCACCTATGTTAGCTTTCTATGGACAATATATATGTCAAAGAAAAATCCAGGGGACTAGTTAATGATTATTGTGTGTGTGCACCTTTTATGTTTCTTTTATTTTCTTTAATCTAATTTCCCCACTTTAGGATAAGGATCTCTAAAGTATAATATATAATCCCCTTTCTACTAACTTTTGTTAGTGATATCATATCATATAATATCTCTCATCTTTAGTATCTTTCATCCTTTTGACTTTGCTATCATCTACTAAGCTGAAATGAAAACCACTATGACACTGTCCATTTCATCATTCTCACATTCCAATCTTCTCTCCTAACTGAATTTTTCATGGGTTCACATCTAGCTTTGGAGCACAGTTTGCAACAGCTGCTGCAACAGTGAGGAAAATGTTGTCCTGACCAATTATGTTAGCAAAATTTGATGTGTAAAGTTTGTCTGTCACTGCTGAACCAGGATTTGCCAGAACAAGCTGCTCAAACAAACAAGTAACACACTCTTGGTAAGAATTAACTTGTCATATCCTATAGTATCACAATTTATATCATATAGTATATAAATGAACCAAGCTTTTTCATATGCATAAATGATAAATCCTAGCAGAAATATGATTTTTGTTACCTGAACACCTCTTTTTTCAAGACTTCTATGTAACTCTTCAAAGGCATGAATGCCACTCGTATCGATGTCAGTAACCGCTGCAACATATAATCACAATTGGTTAGTCTAAAACAAATTACTCAAGAAATATGAGGCTAAACAAATTAAGGACAAAAATAAGTATATATACTAACGTGACATTTCAACTATCAAAAATTGAATTCTTGTATGGTAGTCTCCTTTCACTGCTTCTTCATCTGTTAGCCATCTTAATATTCTGCAAAAGAATGCAATCTTAAGCCTCGAGAAAAAGTTCAAATTGGACTGTTTCAAATGTACAAACAAAGGAGGAAGATATTCTTTACCTTTCTTTAACATAGTTGGAGTTGGAAAAATATATAGCAGAATCAACTCTTACAATCATTACACCTGGAACCTTACTAGCTTCAGTGTATTGTTGGATGTTTCTATAGACAGAGGTCCCAGGAATCTTCCCCAAAATAGCAGTTCTTGGCCTTGTCACTTGTAATAGGATCTTTGCAAAAGATATTGAAACCTGTCACAAAAATAAGGTCTCATTAAACCTTCTGGTAACTCTCACGTGTGATTTTTAGTTTTAAAATTATTTCATATTTTCATTTATCTAAAATGTATTCCGCATTTAAATTGCTGTGATATTATTTGTTTACTTAGCAAAGTCATAAATTATAATAAAGTACATAGACTCCGGTTATGCTATGCGAGAATCTAATAATTTTACTTAGCTTGTGTTTCAAGTCAATGTGTTCTTGTCCTACTTAGTCCTAGTCTTTAAATTTAAGGTTGGCTTGAAGAGTATTATGTCTTATGTACACCCCTATTAGGAATTACTTAAACAATTTAGAGCATAGGATAACTAAGATTTGGTACTTACAGCAATTAGAAGTCCCATCTCAACCGAGATGAAAACAACCCCAAAAAATGCTCCCATGCAAGCAACAAAATCGAATTTATCAGTCTTCCATATCAAAATTGCTGCCTGATAGTCCACAAGACTGATGACAGCAGAAATGATGATGGCGGCGAGAATGGCATTTGGAGTGTACTTAAAAAGAGGAGTGATGAATTGTAGTGTTAAAAAAACAACTATTGACATCACAATATTAGAGACTGCAGTTTGGCAGCCAGCCATGTAGTTTACCGCCGACCGAGAGAAAGAACCTGAAAGGAAAAAAGTCGATCAGATGCTAAAATAGTCTAAACAAACATACTCTCAACTTCTGTTCATGTTGCATAAATCATCAATTTAGTCTATAAAATTGTAGATGTATGACAATGTCAATTAATCTCTGAAATCACCTAAATTTAAAATTGTTGTCTGAAATTGAAAATTCTCGATTAAATATTGTCTTTGATCTTACCAGTTGCCACATAACAAGAAGTCATCGAACCAACCACATTCATTGTTCCTAATGCTACCATTTCTCTGTTTCCATCTAATTGATAATCCTTCATAGATGCAAATGTTCTTCCAATAGCTATGGCTTCCTAAAAACCAAAATGCAATGGTTTAATTAGAAAAATGTTGAAGTAAATGGAAAAATACTCATAAAGAGAAGTACTAGTATTCGTTTTACTTACCGTCAGTGCAATCATGCCTGCCATGACACCAATTTTAAAACCTTTCCCAAGGTAGTCGCCGCTAAAATAAATTTTATGAACAGATGAAGGATTGATCCCTTTCTCTATGTGATTTACCTTCACATATCAATAGTAAAAAACTTTAGTTCTGCTGTAATGAAGACTATATGTGACTACAGTCACATTCTCAGGTATTAATCAGAATGTGAATGGAAATAGTACATATACTTACAATTTCTACTCCTTGCTTATCTGCGCGTGTTATGAATACAAAAAAAGTGGACAACACAACTGATATCAATGGGGCAATTGCTGGCACCCAGAAGAATTTCTTGTTCTTCTTTCCCTAATCAACACAACATGAAATAATTAGAAAAAACTTTTATAGTCCTAAATATTGAAGATATTATAGTAAGATGAAATAGGGAGTTTAATGTCATACGATAAATTTGGCGACCAGAAGGAAACTCAAAAAGCTAGCTCCGATTAATATAGTTTGCCAGTTCCACTGCAAAATGTTAAAATATTATATCATCAATTTGCACTTACAAACATACACACTGGTAAGAAATTTCAATATTAGGCAGGGACTTCTTCAGATTAGTTTACACTGTCTCATTTTCTTATTTAGTTTTTTTTTTGAACAAGATTTTCTTATTTAGTTAATAACTAGCTTGTTCATATTGATTGAGAGAGAGAACATACTCCATGTTTGGCCGATGAGAATACTGCCTTCAACACGGAGATAATATCAGTTTTCGTTGTGAACATTTTAGTTTTAATGCCAAGGAAACCCTTTAGCTGTTGAAGGGCAATTGTGATGGCAGCACCCCCCATAAAACCAACAATAGCAGCATGGGATAGGAAGTCAATCAAGAATCCTAATCTGTTTTTTTGACAGAAAAACAAAAGAACCGATTCAGTTATAAGATCGTCATGGTATATTAAGTAGTGTAACATTAGTAGCAGCTGGTAGTACGTGTATATCCGGTGTCTGTGTAAGTGCTTCATATGATATACCTGAAAATCCCAAGAGTTGCTTGTGTAATCCCAGCAAAAAAAGTGGCTGTAAAAGCTAGACGTCGATATTCTTCTGCATGCGTAACAGGATCAATCTCATTACTGAGCAATGTCCCCAACAAGAGAGAAACCACTGCCACTGGTCCTATTGCTATATCGCGAGAACTACCCATGAAAGCATAAATAAGTGGTGGAACAAAGCTTGAATCTGTAAAAGGCCATAGCCAAATATAACAAAATTTCAGTTCAACATCCAAAAAAACTTATAAAAAAAGTAAAAAAACTTGGAATTGAAGAAAAGAGTCTTACATAGTCCATATTGTGGTGCCAAATGTGCAAGCTTAGAGTATCCAATATCCTATTTTTCAAACCAAGTATAAGAACATCAAATATGTAACAAATAATAATATGAATTGTAATTGTGTATTAGCATCATAAGTTGAAATTACCTGAGGTATGCAAAGACTTGCAATAGTGAGACCAGCTATTATATCTCCCCTAAATTTTTTAAGATTGTAACTTCTCCCCCAGTTAAGTATAGGGAATATGAACTCAATACCAAGTATCAACTTTTTTGATGTACTTTGGTCTTTGAAAGATCTTAGAGGATCATCAGCAAAGAATGTCTCTTTTACAGTGTATTGGAATTCCTTGAATAAGTTCTGTTTTGGAGGAATTGCAACTTTGTAAGTGTATGGCTGTTGATCATGTGAAGCTGACAAACTTCTCTCATCCATCTTGTTTTTGTCTGTATCTTTATCAGTTGGAGAATCCATTGGAGACATCAACAGTGACCTTCAGTCTGTTATTATATAGGGAAAAGTCATAACCAGTGATGCCAATAAAGTCTAACTGTAACATTAAATTACAATATATAATATGGTTCATAAATATTGCATGCGAAGTCTACCATGTTGCTTACACCTCAACTAGATAGTTCATAAATGAGACATAATATAAAAGTTTGAGATGTAGATTGATGATAAATATAGGCGAATTCTACGGTGGACGGTGGACTGATATAAAAATTACTTGAAATTTGACGTTTCTCAGAAGTAGAAACTCATGGTCCTCCTCGTTCATATAGTTGAGACAGTGACTTAATCGGTGTCAGTTGGATAAAAACAATGTTAGGATACGATGCGAATTTTGAGGCATCAATGTTCATTTTTACTTGTTTTTGTTTAACCGACACTGGTCAAATATTCGACTCATCCGTGAGTTTCTACTTCCAAAAGACGATGTTTTGAACGATCTTCAAATATCTAAGTACGCTGGAACACTTATAATTTGCCAAAAATAGATCCTACATAGAGATTTTTTTTTAAAAGTCCAGCTAACCTGAACAGAAGATTTGAATGATCACTGGTTCAATCAATAATGCCTTATTGAGCAGGAAAGAAGTTGTGAAGCTGTGGATTATATAACTTCAATGACTTTATCTTTGAGTCAATGATTTCAAGCTGAAAACGAAAACTTAACCAATTAATGTGTGAAACGGATCCTATACTTTTCAAACTCATGCATTTCAATTTCAATACATAATTTTCAATCACTACCAAACAATAACCATAGATGGAATTTTCTGAAGTCATATGGTCCTATAGCAATTTAGTAACTGCAGTAAAACAAGAAAACTAGCAGACAATAAATACATGACAATCAGGCATCAGCAATGTGTTGCTTTGACTTTGAAAACCACCACAAAGTCATGAAGTTTGAAAAAGAGACAGCAAAGTTAAATCCAGGTCAACCACAATCATTCATTGGAAATACTAATTTTTATTTGAGGAATTTGAAATCAATATGTAAGTTTCTTTTGTCAAATCTAGGGACTAATAATTTGATGAAGAAAAGGAAAATCTATCAGGAAGTCAATTATGTCTAATATTGTGTACAATAAAGAAAATATCAATGATCATGTTCATATTATGGAAAAATTTATTGTGATTTTTTCTCTCCAATGAATTGTGTTAATATATGGTCTAGGTGCGTGCCCCTTCTGTCCTATGAAGTCCAGACACTAACATAGACACCGGACACGACACTGACACGTCAAAAATGACATAATTTAATTTTGTCAAAAGAAATTACATAATGTAATATAATCATACGTGTATTTACACTGGATACGTCTTCAATCAAAAGTGTCTTGTGTTACAAAGCTCTTTGCAAAAAGGTTGAGTGTCACGCTAAAGCTCCACTTTGTTAAGAAAGCATATGTACAAAATTATCAGTTGTAATGTACCTTTCTAAAACAAAAATGAATTTAAAAGAACATACCATTCTTAGAAAGAAAGAAAAAAACAATTAGAAAGGAATCAAATCCCTAAACCTCAATAAAGCTCAGACCAAAAAGTCACTACAAATAAAGAAAACATATTTGACTGGCCAACAGGAACTAGCGGTTTACATTTCAGGATTCCATTAGTATAATTCGTGGTGTATAAGAATACATATTTTCAAAACATGTGACATAGTTAATTTTTGTATACACTCAATATAATAGTATGTAATGAAGTCCACAATTTCACAAAGCTATCTAATACTATATCTTATAATATTAATAGAGCATCTCCAGTAGTGACAAAAACGTTTTTTCATTTTTTGTAATATTGAAGGAGCATAACATGAAAGTCACTCTAGAGAACAATTCATTGGCAAGAACATCTTCTTAGCAATGGTGGGGTCCACTTAAAGCATGTTAAGAAGAACATAAATTGAGTTTTTTTACATTGGAATAAGAAATTATAAATACTTTTATCCTATGTAGAACTGTTAAGCCACAAAAAAGAACTAGGAACATAACACATGAAGCCACAGCATTCAAATATTGGAAATGCTACGAGTTCTCATTGACATATATAGTCACAACAAAATTTACTCCTAAGTTCTAATGTGGATGCACATGAAGAATATAACACATTCTTCAATTAGAAAACAAAATCTGAACTTTTGTTACAAGCCACTAATTAACGTGTATTCAAGATCATAACTTAAGGGAATAAAGTCAAAAATTAACTCACCTATCAAACCTTAGCTTCTCATGCAAGCCATTGATAGTGGAAGATTTCAATGTCAATAAAATAATATAACGCCAAAAGTATTATTCACGAATGCACTTTAAAAACTCACCTGTCAGAATTTGTGTAAAAGGACAAATTAAAACTTAAGCTAAAAAAATAATGAACAACATCATACACAGAAATAAAAGTGAAGAAAAAAGTTATTAAACAATTATTTTACAGCTATGCTTACCACTTTCTGAAATTGATGCTTCTCATGTGTAAGATTCGACTTTATAACTTTGAATGTGACTCACATAAATATAGAAGAAACAATATGAGAAAACAAGCCCTAACCAATTATATATTGTCTAGGTTCGATGAATCCTTAACCGCAGTAGCGATACTGGTTTTTTGTTCTTCTTGTGCGGTGTGTATAATGAATTACGATGGCATTGGATGAATCAGGACGTGATTAGAGGTTTGTTAAACATCGTAAACCTCGGAGGTGGAAAAGCCTTGTTTAGTTGCCTAGGATGTTTATTTAAACATCCACAATAACAACAACCAACACCGAAAACTAGATGATCCCAATGTGAAAATTAAAAATATTAAAAAATAAAATAAAAAAATTGAGTTTTTTTTTCCGGTTACATGGGAGAAGGAAAAAAAAAACAAACTATGTCCCAATAAAGGACATTCCTATGGCATCAAGTAATAAGGCTAAGGATAGACATGGTAAATGGTAATGGTTTATGCACCGTCACAAGAGACTCTGAATGATTATCGCCTAATTTTGCAGGTATATCCGCGCAATAGTTTCCTTTTCTAAAAATATGATGAATGAAAATATCTACTCCTTAACCAAATACATCCGAATGAGTTAGCTTTCTAACAAAAAAAAAAAAAATTTGAATGAGCTCCAAAAGATTCGCATAGTGATGAAGTCTTGATACTTCTTTTGACACTAAATGCACTACATGAAGAGAGTCAGAAAAACAAATCAATTTCTTATAACTGCCTTCGCAGCAAAGCTTAATCCCGATCATAAGGGCATGCATTTCTACAAGCAAAATATTGGACAACCCCACACTACCATACTAGGCAAATTGAAAATTTCCCTCAAAATTCCTAACTAATCCACCATATTCTGCTTTACTTGGGTTAGTTAAAACGTTGTCATCCACATTAAAAACCATAGTATCATTACCGCCATGTTGCGAGTATACTTCATAAGTGGGCCTAACTTGAGGATTTCATTCATTCTAGATTACCGCTCTTTACCCAGCACAAAACACTCGCGTCCAGTTGAAATTACAACTTTACCCCTGCGTTACTTAAGTAGCACAACATGCGTGAGTTAAGTCACACACTTTGATTTTTTCTCAGTTTTGCATCGTATCTTCATTTTTCAGTTTTCTTCATCTCCTACGATTGGCTTTTCTACATCATGAATATTGTGCTTTTCTACATCAAGGCTCAAATCCAAAATTAAGCACAATGAAATCATACAAAAATTTTCATGATTGGCTTCTTCATGATTTTTGTTTGTGGCTATGCGACTGACTCTCTTCTCACATGTGGCTTCTTCATGATTTTTGTGTGTAGCTTTTCTCACGGTAACCACACAATAAAGCACAATATTCATGGATTAACAATCTAATATGTATTAAATTCAATATATTTCGATTTCATTATGTTAGTTTGAAGAAAAGTTGCAAATCGTAACTCATATGGCTAACAAGATGGAGCGTGAGTTAACTCACGCAGGGATATTTTGGGAAGTTCAGTTGGGCGCGAATGTTTTGTGCTGGGTAAAGAGCAGTAATCTTCATTCTACTAGCAACATCACAAACAAATTTGACATTAAATTTTGACTATAAATTAGATAACTAAAACAGTTTAAATATATTCCGTCAAAAAAAAGTTTAAATATATATGGTTAGTTATGTTAGTAAGTATGCCCTTAAAAAAATTACTTCATCTAATCACATTTATAAAAAAAAAAAAAAAAGAAGGTTTAAAATTGTTTTTTCTTATAAATTTGATTGGAAGAAGTATTTTAGTAACTATGAATACCTATAATGGAATGCAAAAACATCATTAATAGTTCCTTAAACACAATTAATCATAGTTTTTTTATTCAAAATTTTTTAATCACAGTTATTTTTTGTTTTTTGGGAATAGTTTTTAATGTTATTAACCGTGATTTTTGTGCCTCCAAATATGTTAATTAAACATTCAAAATATTAAAAATCATATTTAATGACGTTATAAATCATAATTAATTTTATTTGATAATTTATTTTAAATGTATTAATTATATGATTTAATTTATAGTCGAGTTTGATGTCATATTTTTGTGTTGATCAATCGTAATTAAAAGATGATAGAAAAATAGCTTTGATTAAAATTATTTTTAAGTTATTTATATAATATTTTGATTTATTGATAATGTGAATATTTAAAGTTGATCGTAAATCAAAATTTACCCCTAAAATAAATAAATCAAAATTTAATTTACAAAATAAATAAATAAATAAATAAATAAAGGTAAAAAGAAACAATGATCAAAGCGCTAACGTCAACAATACATGATGCTTTTACAAGGAGACATGTTTGGAGACTCTATTTTTTTATGGTGACTGGAGTTTGAACCAGGTTAGGAGACTCTATTAACAAAGTTCTTTATCATTTTTAAAAGCGAACAACTTAGTACTTTAAAGTTTAATTAGATATTTAATTATTATTAAATTACTCAATGATATATCATAATTTTACATTAATTTAGTTAACATTAAATTAAATTTTGAAAAAAAATCTATTTAAGGTATTTCGGTATCCAACAAAACTTCAAAGTACTTATATAATTTTGGCTAAATTTCCCTATAAAAAATAATTTAGGGTAAACTACAACATATATCTTTTTAAGTTATTTAACTGTAACAAATTAGTCTTTTAATTTTTTTTATACAACTTATGTCATTTAAGTTAATTAACTGAATAAACATATCCTTTAAGCTTTTTCCACACCATTAGGTCTTTAAGAGATTAGGGGCCTAAATGTTACAATTAAATAACTTAAATGACCTAAGTGATACAAAAAATACTTAAAAAATAAACTTGTTACAATTAATTAACTTAAAGGACCTAAATAGTACAATAAAAACATAAATGATCAATTTGTTATAATTAAATAACCTAAATGACATCTAGTGTAATTTAGCCTATAATTTACCTTATTAAAATGATTATTATAATGTTAATAATAGTTTGTAAAAAAAATGTTAAAGCATCTCCAATGAGGGGTCTTATATGACTCAAGGTCTCACTTAAGACCTTAATCTTAAGCGGAACCCACACTCTTTTAATATTAAAAATTTAAAATGTAATAATATAAAATTATTGATAGTTGATTAATGAATCTTATTTAAAAAATTTGTGTGAAATGCTCAAGTAGAATGATTGAATGTTTATTAGGTACTACTATTAAAGATTGATAAATGAGTGAGGTGTATGAGACTCATTTAAATACCCAAAAATGGATCTCTCCATTATAAATCATCTTGTAAACGAAAGAAAGATATTTAAAAAAAAAAGAAAAAAAGAAAGAACGATATTTACGGGCAGACCATTATTGTTTGTAACGCAGGCAGTGACACCACCAATGAAAGTTGAAAAGTCAGAAAGGAGAGCTATGCTGCTATTCTCTTGTTTAAGTCGTTAGGTCAATGCAATGTTTGCGTTGATCTTTTTGTGTTGGTTTTCAAGGGTATCCCCACATGTGTAAGACAATCAATACAATGCACTTTTTTAATGTTGAATCAAATCGTCATTGCGTCCATATTCATTTTCACCACGTATGGATGCCACATTTTCCCCTCTCAAATTCAATACCTTCAATTTCGTCTCGTTGTTCAATAATGTTGGCAAACAAATTTTTTAGGAGGGTGTATTGGATTAAGATTTTAAAGGATAATTTTTGTTTGAAAGAGTCCTGAGGATTTTAAAAAGACTTTGCAGGATTTTGATGACTTTGAAGATTTTAAAAGACTATTAAGGATTTCAATGGATTTAATTTATAAGATTTTAAAGGATTTGAAATGATTTTATGGATTTCAAG
>Ga0315914_1008343_pt1 | contig 13883 bp, 12 predicted proteins | sample MpolenodulesMG_FD_203920 | JGI IMG/M metagenome (GOLD analysis project Ga0315914, IMG submission 203920) | Medicago polymorpha root nodule microbial communities from Los Angeles, California, United States - elongated nodules | ecosystem: Host-associated > Plants > Roots > Nodule | place: USA...
CGTGTTTGGTTCACAAGGGGAGGGGAGGGGAGGGGGAGAGATTTTAAAATTATTTTACTGTTTTACTCTTAAACTTAATTAAATAAAAGAAACTACTTGATTTTACGATTTCAGAGACCGACGAATGACAAGCACACATCTAAGCTCCTTATTTTATCTCAAATTGACTCATATATTTTTCTCAACAAGACATGAATCGGTAAATTAACATTGAAAAAAAAAAAAAGAACAACAAGCAATAATAAGTTGAATTAAAATAAGATAATAATAATAATAATAATAATAATAATAATAATAATAATAATAATAATAAGGTCGTTGACATCAACAAAGTAGTACGTAGTAGGAGTGGTTTTTAGATGTAACAAATATGAGTAACAGATAATATAATAATAAAAGTTGTTACAAGAAAAATATAACAAAATAATAATAAAAATTGTTACAAGAATAAGATAACCTAATAATAATAAGATTGTTACTAATATAATCTAATAATAATAAAAGTTGTTACAAGGTTAATATTGAGATTTGAAATTAATTTAAGGATAATTATGGCAGTGCAATAAAATTTTAAAGAGATTTGCTCCCCTCCTCTCCCCTTCCCTCCCCTTCTAAAAATTGAACCAAACACTTCAAATTAAAAATCTCTCCTCCCCTCCCCTCCAAAACTCTCGAACCAAACGGACCCTTAAGGTACGTTGACTTTAGCCCCACATATTTTTTATTTTTTTTATCTTACTTCTAAAGATGACATAAGATGCATGCTCATATGCGATAATACACCCTTTTTGTTCTTTAGAAATATACTTATGCATGACAATTTTCAATGTATTGATCAAATGTTATGACACACTATCAAAAGGTATACCTGCGGGACCCCTAAACGTTGATGAAGCAATCGAATATTGTCGGTTGAAGCATGAATCAAAACCACAAAAATTATGTCCAAAGAACTACGACACATGTTATCTATTTATTGATAAATGTCGAGAATATGCTTCTCCACTTATATCTTTTGTTAAGCAAAAGCCGCGGATAGAACAAACTACTTCTAATGCTGCAAATGGTATGTGCATTAAATCTTTCTTATATAAGTACATTGTGATTTTTTTCTAATCTTTCTTATATAAGTACATTGTGATTCTGGTTAAAAAAAAGTACATTCTGTTTTTTTCCCTATTTGGCCAGGGTCTGAAGTAGATAAGGGTTTTGGGGTCTTCAATTTTTATTTTTTTTCTTAGAAGATTTCGAGGAATAGATAAGGCTAATACAATGATTAAAATGGTCCAACGCTGCCACTATGCAGTTGTGATCGAAGACCACACCGCAAATGCAGTGCAATGTCATTGCAATTTGAAACAATATAGCATTGTAAAAAAGTTCATTGAACATTTGACCTACCTCGGATTTCGGAAAATCCAAAATAGACTAAATCAAATAGATATTGAAACCATTTGGACTCAGACTCCAATTTCCTTCGCAAGAAAGCGCCATAGTATAAATTTTCTCTAAGACATGGATAGAACGAGGCCCTCATTTTGAGAATAAAAAAGGCAATATGGATTTCATCTAAGAAGAATGATAGAATGTGTAAAAATATTTTTATATTAAGAATACACAAAAATTAAGCTATGTTTTTGCAGGATCTAAAAATATGGAAGGGAAACACACATGGTTGCCATCTGAACGCAAGCTTCTTCCAGAAAACTATGCCACATGTCTTTGGTTTTTGAAGTTTGTATACATCTATGCCCTTGGCCTTTCAGGAGTTGGTAAGTGTCTAATCCTTGTTGATCTCATTATCTAAAGAAAATCTTACATGAACACAACCTCGGGTAAAAAATAGTTGAGCAACATACAAAAATGAAAAAAATTAAAAGAGATTTCTCTTGTATTTTTAATATTTTTCATTTGATTGTGTTCGCCCAGACATTTTTCATTTGGAGTCGTGTCCTTAATTGTTATTGTTTTATGGATGTGTTCAAAATTTTCTTAAAGGGGTTGAAGAAATTAAAAAGATGAAGCAAAAGCACAAATGGAGTGGTCAACTCTTGAACATGTTTATGGAGAATCATATTTTTAAAGGATTTGTGTTGAATCCTTATGAATCGTACTTGGGAACTGGCGCCAAACCAACAGGAGATGTGAGTGGAACAGATTTCGTGTTTGATTTCAACCCAAATCAAGGTATCTGATCATTTTAGTGGTCTCTTTGTAAATCCATCAACTTTCTTTGACCCATTTCACTTATATTTAAGACTGGAGAAAGTCATTTCGATTTGATCATAAGGGTTATATATGAGTAATCTAATCATTAAAACTTATTTGATTTCACACCAAATATATCAATGTATTTTTATTTTTATTATTATTTTAAATAAAAGAAGGAGAATTATTATTAATTAATAAAATGAAACCAATGATTGTTTTACAATTGTTTTTGGAGAACTCGAGTGATTAACGACCTTTTAATTAAAGATACTTCATTTAGTTGAACTCGAGTTTCGATCTTGACTAAAACAATCATTGACTAGACCAATCGTCTCCAGATTGATCTCCGTGTTACTAGGACTTCCTTCCCCTGAAAATCAGAAGGATAAGACAAAAAATTAAATCAATATTACAAAATATTATTGAAAATAACATAAATGAAACTTGCAGGAGATAACAAAGATGAGGACCAAAAGATTTCTGCAAAACTTAAACGTGAGAAAGCAATTTTGGAAAGTGAGACAGCAATTTTGACTGCAGCAAGAAATGGCATAGTTGAAATAGTGGAAAAGCTTATAACAAAAATACCAAGTTCCATATACGACCTTAACTTGGAAAATAAAAATGTATTACTTGTAGCAGTTGAGAATAGAAGAACCATTGTCGTTGAGGCATTAAGGAAACATTTTGAAAAGATCAATAAAGAGGCAATATTTCATGATCTAATCCAAGGGGTGGATGAGGAAGAGAACACTGTGTTACATTTAGCAGCTAGCAAAAGTGATCGAGATTGGAACATATCTGGTGCTGCCTTGCAAATGATGTGGCATATAAAATGGTTTCAGGTATTTCTTTTCTTTCAAATTAGGATCCGTCGCAGTTTAAAATTCGATGACCTTGATCAAGATCAGACAGTCCAAAATAATGCATATTTCAAAATATCAAACTTGAATCTAGACTGTCTGATTTTAATCAAATAGCCACTGATATTGTGACTGTAAATGTGTTTGCAATTTGGGTAAAAAATGACCAAACCCAATATCCAAACCAATCAATAGTCTTTGAACAGTTTTTCTCAGGCTTCCACAATGTCTCTTATACCCATTAAAAAATACGAGAGACGACTCCCGGAGGATATTTTTCTTTATAATTTTAACACCTTCGGTAGATAACTCTTAGAGGGGATTCAGCCTAAAGAGATATTGAGGGCCTAAAAAATATCCTCATGATACTCTCAGCTGCAGTTAACTGCCGTTCCCTCCCAACTGTAGTTGGGGGCGAGTGGCAGTTAGTGTATTTTTCGGGTGTGAATGAGAAAAATCAAAGTGAGAAGATTTTAACACTAAAATTGAAAAAACCAACCCGATCATGAATAGGTTAGATTGTGAAAAGTTAGATGATTGAACGCGTAGTCTCACTTTGAAAGTTGAAATGATTGTCATTGATAGAATCTCTCTTGTTAATTTGATAATAATTTACCCTTCTAACTACTTTTGCACACATGGATCAGTATACTAAAGAACTAGTGCCAGAGCATTTCACGGTTAGAACAAACAAAGATGACAAAACAGCTGGAGAATTGTTCAAGAAATCACATGAAGAACTGGTACAAAAAGGCAGTGAATGGCTCAAAGATACTTCTGAATCTTGCTCTGTAGTAGCAGCACTCCTTGCCGGTGTTTCCTTCGCTACATCAAGCACTGTACCAGGCGGCAACAGAAGTGAAACAGGCGAACCAGCATTGGAAGGAAGGCCTGCATTTGATGCATTTGCTTTGTCTTCAGTAATTGGTCTTTGTTTCTCTGTCACTGCACTCGTAATGTTCCTGTCCATACTCACTTCTCGAAAAGAAGCGAAAGATTTCAGAATTGATATGCCAAGGAAACTTCTTTTGGGATTAAGTTCTCTTTTCTTATCCATTATTGCAATGTTCGTCGCTTTTTGCTCTGGCCATTTCTTTCTTATTGACCAAAAATTCAAGCACATTGTGTTCCTCATTTATTCAGTCACTTGCTTCCCTGTGACTTTGTATGCAGTAGCGCAACTTCCACTTTACATTGATCTTCTTAGAAGTATTGTAACCAAAGTGCCAAAGACAAGTGATAAGGGGGAGGAAATATAAAGGTGTATGATGAAGTGAAAATGTTTTTGGCTTGTTCAAATAATAACAGTACTACCTATGTTTGGAGCAGTATGCTTCTATGTATAATGTTTGTAATAATATATTTATATGTATGATGTTGGATTGTGGTTATTTTAGTGAGATTCTACTATCACATACTCTGTAAATGTTTAAAGCTGATAGATTTATTTCGGCATTCACACCCTTTATTGCCACTTATATTTGTGATTAATTGATTACTAGTATTTACACCCGTGCGACGCACGGGGAGAAAAGTAATTATATCTTTAATTGTTTTGTAATTGCCTTTTTATGTAAGTAGCTTGTGGATTTCATTATATATTTTATTTGTCGATTTCATATCATATGATTTAATCTGCATGTTTTCATGCAACTTTGGTAGTTTGCAAGTCTTTAATACAATAAACAAAAATGCCATAGTAAAAGATATAAATGATAATTGAATATTTCTTAAAATAATAGTGAATGCCGAAAGCATGGTTTTGGTAAGCCCTCATTTTTTTGAGGAGACAAATTGGAGAGATTATGATAGTTTAAGGTCATATTGATGATTTATTCATATCTCTTATCCCTTGATATTAATCTAAGACATCCTATTCATAGCCCCCCGTGTTTTTATTCATATCCCTTGTCAATCCAAGGCATCACATTGATTCACCGTCTAACCACTTCAGCACTCTCATCATACATGGACTTGAATATTTTACATCTTTACATTTTTGTACACTGATACAATCATATACGTTCCAACAAAATGATGCCAACATGACTAACAACAAAGTATTACAAATGACACAACAAAACACTTAAACCTAGTGTAACGGAAGTTTTTTATTCCAAGGTATATTAATAGTTGAGATGGGGTTGCAAAATTGAATCTAACAACTATCTATATCCATATATCTATATTCTTTATGTTACAAGGGAACTTGATAACAATCCACTTCAATTGACCTGCAACAGAGTCTAAAAATTAACTATAAGCTTGTGGTTTGATGCATATGAAAACCTGCATACATAGTTCAGTTTATTGAGAAACCTTTTAAATAGAAACTAAATCAGATAATTAAAAAATTGCAGCTTGACTTGAGATTAATTAAATGCACCTATCGTTTTATCATGCCAAGATTACTATGAGAAATCTACATAAAACAATACACTACCACACATTTTAGGGCAAGAAGAGAAAACAATCAATAATAAATTATTTTAAGCACAACTTGTGTGAAATTAATTAGAGTGAAACTCAGATATTTGCTTGAACATTTAAACTGAATGATTGCTACGCAGAGAGAACGTAAACAAAATTGGTGATTGAAAGCCAAAAATGGGTGATACATAGGAGAGACCTTGTACACATATTCACTATTGTGCCTTAGAAAATTAGGTGTACAACACAAAATTAACAAAGGCTCAAGCGCAGGAAATATAAAGACGAAGGAAATCTAGTTTTATTCACAGAGATGATCTTAAATGCAAAGTAAATACAACCTTAATATTGTAGTTATTCACAAATATGATCTTAAATGAGAGTTATAACATTATAGAGACAAAGGAAATATACTAAGAACAAATAAGAACAAAAATGGAACAAAGTAAAGCAGATAATGGTATTGGCAGCAGAATTTTATGGCTCATTTGCCATGTCAAAACGTTCAGCAGGTACCAATTAACTCGTAATTTTCAAATGAAAACTTTTGTGTGGTGAGTAAGGATGTGATTGGATTGGTTGATGCTTGGAGTGTTTCATCATATTACTATGGTTCAACAACCAAATCAATAGTTTAATTGATTGGATTGAAAACATATATGCTTAAAGCAGTATGATAAAACCACATTGCTTTAAACCATATTGATTTAAATCCAGAACAACTTTTAAATCCAACTGAAGTGTGGCTTAAATAAATTATAAATCCCTGTAATATACACCTATTTTGGTTTTGATCGTCATAAAAGATTGTTGGTTTTAATCCTTGAAAAATACAAATATTTTCTTTTGATAGTAAACGCATTGAAGAAAGGAGGAGAAATAGAGCATGCAATCTTTTGCTTTGATCAGGTGCAATTTGCAGCGACCAAAAACCATCCTTTTATGGCACAAAATGCAGATTTCGGTCCTAATAAAAACTCAAAAAGGCTTTGAATATCTCCTTTCTAGAGCATTTCTGATTGGCAATTAAGCAACCCACATTTTCATAGTTTTAGCTGTAAAGGTTAATTGATGCCAGATAGTAAACAATTTCTATGCAATTGTTCTTTATAAAAAGTAGCATTACTTGGTTGTAAAGAACTCAACCTGTCACCTAAATGAGTTCAAATGGGGAACGAATAAATATCAACCAGTTTCTTATTTGACACAGATTTTTAAGAACCCAATAAGCAACTCATCACATTGAAAATCTCTAAGATTACTCAAGAACAAAATAATCAAAAAAAGTTATCACAGGTTTTGAGGTATTTTATTTAACACACAAGTGATCCCGATGAGTCAAGTTGAGCATAGAAATGAAATGAACAGAAAAATAAAATAGAAAGAATGTCGAGAATTTTGTAATTCAAAATAGGGAGGTCATGAATTAATGATGCTTGCATATCAAAGTCAAATCATAACATTAGTAGACCAAAACCAAATTATGAAGTTCATCGCAGGTACACAGAACATGAAAACCAAGGACGCAAAAAATTTGATGGCTATGCACACCTTGTGTAGACCAAAGCCAAAATTGAACTATATTTACCAATGAAGCAAATCACTTGGTTCTGTCAAGGGCCAAGGTTGGGGCCATTAGAGTATCTCCACTCGTCACAGGCTGAGCATCTCTCCAACTTTGCACTGTTTTCCAACGTACAAAATTTACAAGACCAAGTGTTGTGCTTGGTGGTAACATCTTTTGGCTGTTGTGTGCCACACAATTCACAGATGGGGGCTAATGACTGCATCAATCAGGCACAACTCAAATGCATTAGAAACGGCAGTATGTTAAAAGACCATATATACTGTTAACTATACTCCTTTCAGAATAAAAATCTCATCGATATTTCAAGAACAAAATAATAAACCCTAATTTAATATACTTTGTAACAATACAAGAATAAAAACAAAATAACCGTGATGAATGAGAGTGGTATAGTTGAATGCTTACTTTATTTAATAGAGTGCACATCAGACATTGCCACATTGCAGTTTCTTCAGAATGAAGTGTTCTACTATCACCAGATAGTGACCCAGGTGAACTTGGTAAATTTTTAGAAGTCAATCCTGCTTGTGAATGTAAAATGCTTTCTAATCCAGAACTTCTTTGTTGAGACCCTATCTGATGTCCATTGACACATCCCTTTTTGGGTGTATCCATTGTCAAATCAACAAATTTAGGGTTACTAGATGAATGAACTGGTAAACTTGAATCCTTGTCACGGCTTCTTTTTCGAGATGTCGGATCCAAAGGTAGAGTAGAATTGTCTGTTAGTCTCGAGGTTCCCACAATTATCTGCTTATTTACAAGGTTTTCAGCAGATTCACGGTTAACATCTTCATGATCTGAATTATCACAAGATTGAGAACCACACCATAAGTCATCCTGTAATCTCCTTTCTGCAGCCATCGCAGCAGCTTGTACTGGACTAAGTGCCTTCATTATAACACTATCACCTCCAATACGATTTGGTCCAGATGGAAGAAGAGTTCCCACCTGTGATCTCTTTTCTGCAGCTGCAAGTGCAGTTTTACGTAGAGACGAGAGTGGAGGTTGACGAGAATTACCACCCAAGCGCTTTCCTGGGAGATCAAAACCCTCCCCAGAGCCAGTTATCCCCTTAGCCATCAACTCTTCACATTCCTGCGCATGATTAGTGACATGCGTAAAGGAACAACAAATAAGCAAATCTAATAACTTGCTAAGAAGGGAAAACACATTCTGCTTAGAATTAACAGCTTTAAACAAGTGTTTTGAATATTCTTAACCAAAGCTTTAAACACATTCTGCTTAGAATTAACAGCTTTAAACAAGTGTTTTGAATATTCATAACCAAAGGTAAAACTATGGTTTAACTTTTCAACAATCGTTCTACTGAAAATTGTCCCACAGTAAAATGTTTCACCACTAAGAAAACCCATTTACTCAAATTAGAAATCAAAATAATGAGGGTTCTGTAAATATCTTGTCAGCAATCTGCAGTTTCTATAATGACTAGCAGCTGGAAGTAAGTTGCAAGGAAAATAAAGTTCAATCTGCCTACTATTTTATTTTCTTTTATTTGTTTCATTATCATCATTACTTGTACATTTTTAGGACTCCTGACTAATAAAAAATGCTCAAAGAACAATACAGCTATATATCAGCTGCTATAACCAATCTGGGAACTTCAGTATTTTATATTTAGATCATCCCTGTTAATGAAATTCATGTCTACGATATTTCAGTGTAGCAAGAAAATGAGAAACTTAAGACCTAAACCAGAAAATAGTGATTAAAAAATACAAATGAAAAAAATGAAAAACACAAATAATGCCCACATACAATCCCCAAGGCAATTGTCTGAAAAAATGTATATTTCAAAAGGTAAGAAAACTTATATGTCCATTTATCATAGTCAATAACAGAATCATGGGCAAAAGAGAAACCTTTCTAAGTTCATCCCAGAGCTTGTAGAAGCTGGCATTATGAGGACCATGTGCATTATGACAAAGCTCATGAAGCATCGTATCTAAAACTTGATCAAATGGGTAAAAGTCTGACTCCCTGTTTGGCCTCCGTAGCCGCAACTTTACATGTATACCTGCTCCAACATTCAATCCCAGAAGAGCTGGATTGGTAGGGCTACAATCATGTAAACAAGTTGTTCAGTCATATATCACAGGAAATTCAAAACAAAAACTCATCACCAACACTGTTTGTTCAGAGAGGAACACGATTTGGGACCTTAAAGCAAAAGCACACAGGAACACAGCTGCATTAACACCATGACAAATGTTTCTACTTTAATTTGTATAAACAAAATCATTGTAAAAGTTATAAAAAAATGGTCTCAGCCTATGAATCAGTTTTTGCAGAGACAAAAGTGATTCTGAAGTACTAAAATTGATTTCGGTATGTTTCGCATTCTATACTAGAATTGATTATGTCTCTATAGTTGATTCTAACTTGAAACTATGATTTGTAGCTTTTGCTTCCAAACATGATTTTTGTACTCAAAGCTATTGTTCATCTCAGCCAAACATAAATCATTTTACCTTACACTCAATTTTAACTAAAATCAATTTTCACGCCATAGAATCAAACACACACTTAGTTCAACAAAACTATAACCACTATTCTCCTTATAACAAAGTATGAACCTGTCATCAACTCCCCTACGAAGCACCTACGCAGACACGAACACCGGACAGACACAGACACATCAACAACGGTAAAAATTTAAAATAAAACGACATAATTGAATGTAATCACATGTGTGTCAGACACCGCACACACCATCAATCAGAAGTATCGGTGCCTACACAGGTTAAATCTGGAATAAAATATCATCAAATGTTAAAAACAGTGATTTTCACACCAGATTGAAAACTTTTCTCTCCCTAACACCAAAAATTAAATTTTTACGCAATACCCATTAAAGGAAACACAAAAATGAAGCGAAATACAGAGAGAAAACGATGAATTACTTCATTTCAGAGAGAAGCTTAACCCTCCATTTATGTTTATGCATAATAGGCTGAACCTGTTTGGCAATTTTCTCCAACATCTTGTGAGCTTTTTCTGTCTCTGGCATCCTCTTCAGAGCTCTGATTTCCCAAACTTTGTGTAGGTCACCCGAGTTCATTTTCACAAACCCTAAAATTCCGAAATTGAGAATTTTATATCGATTGAATGAGATTTAAGAGTGGAGGCACTACAAAAAAATGTGTATTTTCCGGCGGCTAAAATTTGGATGTTCTGGCGGTTTCAAAACTGCCGAAAATTTGTCTGCCACAAAATTTAAAGCGGCAGTTTGAGAAGGACCGCCATGATGACTGCCGTAATACACGTTTGGTTAAAGCGGCGGTTTAAACCGCCATAATATACACTTTTTTCAGCAAAAAAAAATTGAGCATAGTGGCAGTTTGAACCGCCGTAATGCCCATTTTTTTAAGAGAAAAAATACTGCACATAGTGGCAGTTTGAACCGCCGTAATAGTCACTTTTTTAACAAAAAAAAAATCTGAATGATTCACCTAAATCTCTTCTACATATGTATGGTCCTCTTTATCTCCTTGTTTTGCTCTTCTTTAACTTCTCTGATACATGCACACACATGTACACATAGATCAAATACAATTCACATAATGCTAAGTCATAAAACAACAGAACTTGATAATACAATTCACATAATACTAAGTCGTAAAACAACAGAAGTTGATAAAAAAGCATTAAAAGAGGAAGCAAAGGAGGAACCTGAGTTTCAAAAACAATCCCCCATTGATCACTTGTCTTTTCTATCAGTAACTCTCCCAAAGTACTGAAACAAAACTACATAGATTATAGAACAGGATTGTAATACATTGCACTTAACTGAAAAAGAAATAGATTTTATGACTTAAATCATTCAAACTAATCATTTAATGACAAATGTGAAGTGAATCATCTCAAGCTCTCTAATCCAAGTTTCAATTCCTTAAGGTAAAATCTGTTACCATAAGCCAAATGTTACATTATGGTTAGGCTCAATCATCAAATCAAATACATGGATGCATATAACCAAATCAAAGTAAGCTAATAAGGCCCTAAGTCACACAAATCAGTAAATAATAACAATATTACAATAAAAAATCAAAGAATCTAATAACACTTCAGATACAAGCTTCGTGAAATTAAACAAAAATTAAAATAAAAAAGAGAAAAAAGTAGCATTATCGCAATACCGAACAATCAACGAAATTTGTGAAGCTTTCACTGGATTCAAAGCTGAAGGTTTGAGGGTTTTAGAATTTCGATTGAAGATGGGTATTGGATTAATCGATTGATGGCGATTGAAGCTTTGGGAGATGAAGATTGGGATTAGGGTTTGTTGAAGATTGTGGAGAATTTTATGCGTGATTGAAGGAGAAGGGGAGAGATCGAAACGACGGCGTAATGAAACCTCTTTGATTTGGTTTTTGATAGAGCGCGAGGTTTGTGGGATTTTGAATGAGGAGTGTGTAAATAGAGAAACTCACAGACACAACACATCAACTTTGGGCACAACAAATAAAAATTGGATACATGTCAATTAAGTTTAAAAAAGAGATATTCTTGCATGAACTCTCACCCAACACATCATTCTTACACTCAACCAATAAAAGAATGACACATGTTATTAATTTTAAAAAAAGTTTGATTTTAATTAAGAAAATAGAAACATAAATGGTGGTGGGTAGTTTTTGTCGATTAAAGAAAGTGGAAAAAAGGAGAGAGAAATATTAAAAATAATGAGAAAAAAATTCTAATATTAATTCTTTTTATTATTTTAATGAGGTGTTAGATTTTAATTGATTGGGTGTAAGAATGATGTGTTGGGTAAAGTTATTAAGTTATTGGGTCACTCATTAAACCATTATGCTAGTAGTCAAACTGCATGACTGAACCGATTTGAACCAAATTGCTCGATTATATGACTTAGTCTATATAATAAAGAAGAAAAAAGAAATTAAACCATTATGTGTTGTTGTTATTGAGAAAGAAGAAAAAGGGTTGTTGTTGTTGAAACTTAAATCCATAAATCATTCATGTTCAATTCACCTCCTCCATTTTCGATTCTGGAAATCCAGAAATTAAAGTTGGAATCCTATAAATTCATAAATTGATTCACTTTCGATTCACCTCCCTTCCTCTTTGATTCGAAATCCAGAAATCGAAAATCGAGAAGTGAAAAAGGAAAAAAAACAATAAAGCTTGAAGAAGAAGGATGAAGATGAGTGGGAGACTGGGGAGAGAGAAAGAGAGAGAGAGAGAGAGGTGGTTGGTTTCTCACGTGCAGATTCCTTTTTTCTTTTCCTTTTTCATTTGTTTAATTCAATTGATAAATATGTGGCTTTTTTATTTATTTTTTAATTCAAAAATTACACACATGGCGTCATGTATGCGTTGACCGAGTCAAAATTGAAGTTTTGCAAAAGGGGGAAAACATGGAAGGTGTCTTTTGCCATTTTTTTTAAAAGGGGGCCAAAATCGCAACACCTTAAAACTTATAGGGTCAAAAGTGTGTTTAAGCCTAGAATTTTTAAGATATGAACTTAGTAAGAAATTCTTAAGTTTGTATGTGCTTTTAATTTTGACAGAGTAAGGGCCCTTGTTAAAACTGCATAGTCTTGTGTTTGCTTCTTATATAGAGAAGGGTTTGAGAGACATTGGAGAGGTGTCAGTGCATTAAAAGTACTTGAGAAGCTTTCAAATCAAGACGTTGAAATGTTTTCTGATATGGTTAATGTCATTTAAAAAGACATTTGAAATCCATTGTTGAATATAAAATTATATGTTTCATTCCTTTTATCCTTGAATTTGACTTAGCACGTGATTCTAAAGAAGACAAATCGTACTTGGTTTGATCCTGAAATCGACCTTCTCAGAAGAAGACAAAGCTGACGTGGCTTTTAAGTTCTCAGAGTCTGAATACCTCAAAGTCTGGATGACTCAGGGTCTGGGTGTCTCTGAGTCTGGGTGACTCAGAGTCTGATGATCTACAGTCCGGTCTTCAGTAACTTCTGGGTGAATTCTTCACTTCTGATCACATTGACGACTTCTGTTTGACCTTTCCTCCAATCTTCTACAAAGTTTTTAACTTCTCTCGTGCTTCTGTAACTCATATATATGTTTAGACCTTGATGAATTTTAATCTATGATTCTACACACTGAAACATATATTAACATATTCAATTGTTCTTCAATACTTTGCTATCATCAAAACTTCAGAGGCATTGTACAAATCCAATTTTGTTCAAACCACCTCCCCCTTTTTGATGATGACAAACACAAGTATTTAGAACAATTGTTGTTAATCTAATTAACAAGTTGAATTCAGGGTATGAGGTTTGTAAGCTCCCCCTGAGTTTGATACTCTAGAAGGTGAGGTTTGTAAGTTTCCCCTAAGTCTTATCCAAGTTAATTAAATTCATTTTTAATCATCAAAAGTGTAACAACCTGATTTTCACTAGATTTAATTTTAATTGTTTTTATGTATGTTTAATTGTGCTTGTGTGTGATTAATTGCCTCTGTGTGTATTTTGAAGGTGAGAAAAACCACAAGAAGGGGGGGTTGAATTGTATTTTTGGAAACTTCTTCTTTTACGTTCTAGATAACTGTCCTCAAGTTCAGAGTCTGAAGTAGTTCAGAATCTGAGTGAGTTCAGAGTCTATGTGCAGCGGATAATGTAAAGAACAGAAGAAGAAAGAACACAATCAATTATACAGGTTCCTTCCACAAACCGGAAGTAGTCTTGTCCTCCTTGCACTTCCAAGGAGAGTTCCACTAAAATGTAATCTCAAATTACAAGTTGCTCAATCACACAAGAAAGAGA
>Ga0315914_1008344_pt1 | contig 13882 bp, 8 predicted proteins | sample MpolenodulesMG_FD_203920 | JGI IMG/M metagenome (GOLD analysis project Ga0315914, IMG submission 203920) | Medicago polymorpha root nodule microbial communities from Los Angeles, California, United States - elongated nodules | ecosystem: Host-associated > Plants > Roots > Nodule | place: USA...
GAACTCACTCAGACTCTGAACTACTTCAGACTCTGAACCTGAGGACAGTTATCTAGAACGTAAAAGAAGAAGTTTCCAAAAACACAATTCAACCCCCCCTTCTTGTGGTTTTTCTCACCTTCACAGTATGCATGGCAACAAAATCCGTGTTCATGGGTACCCGCCTAAACCAACCTCGATTTGACTGGGTTTGGGTTTTCCCCGATTTCATAATACGGTTACGGGACAGATAACATGAATATATTTACCCACCCCGAAACCATACCTAAACCCTACCCAAATGTAGAAAAGTCAAGTTTTTGTTTTTGTTGAGGGCGTTGATAATGATATGTCATGTTAAGCACAACCAACAAATAATAACACCACTAAGCACAAACCAAACCACATATAAGCACCCTTATCCCAAAACCGAACCAACAAAGTTGAAGAAAATTCTTTATTTCTTGTTAGATGAATGAATTATTAATAATTGGGTCAATGGTGCTTTACCCCTGTAATATAGGTCATTTTCGGTTTCCCCTCTGTAAAATATTTTTTTTGATATATCCCCCTGTAATTTTTGTTTTGTTTGGAATATCCCCCTAATAGGTCATTCAAAAACGAACATTTCAACAAAAATAAAAAAAATAATTGTTAGGGGGTATTCCAAAAAAAAATATATTTTACAAGGGATAAATAAAAAAAAATTATTTTATAGAAAAGAAAACTGAAAATGACCCATATTACAGGGGTAAAATACTATTAACTCTTAAAAATTTAACCTCGATTTAGTAAAACTATCATGATACTGAAATTAAAATTAAGGCGTTTTTTCTTCAGATAATATAATATTGTTACCACTTAGTGGAATTAACAATTTCTTTTCATCTAATATTCTACTATTCCCTTTACATGTAGGAATAAATATATAATGATTTATTTATTGATGTTCCTGTATACTCAAACCAGTTGAACCCAAACTCATCAATTTCTTGTCATTATTATATTTGTGTTTCTTGTGATTGTGATTACTGCACCTCTTATTAATACTAACAATTTATCTTAAAATATAAAAAAGTTGATATTAAATATAAATGTATGTGTGTGTATACTCACAAACATTTGAGCAATTTTTTTTACTCTAACAACTCAATAATACCTGTGATTTTTGTTAAAAATGATAAAGACTATAAAAGAGATGGAGGGAGTACTTATATACCAGCATGTGGAAAATATTGAAAGTATGTACCAATTTACTAGTTGGAACAAGTGTTCCAACTAGTAAATCAGCCCCTACTTTCAATGTCACCACATGCTACCACTGACGTAGATAATGAGCATTGTGTAATTTATGTGAAAGTCTCTCTCCATTTTGAATCTTTTGTGGTGGGAAGGGATACACAGAAGCAAAAAGGGTTAGGTTATTGCTTATACGCGATAGAATTTTTTGTAACTCTTTGTAAGGGTAGGTAGGAACAAGAACCTCAAATAATTTTCTTATCATTTATTTTCGTTTCTGGTTATATGTGAGTTGAAAAGGTTGTGTGAAATTTTGTTATTGATTGTAACCCATCTTTACTGCAAATAATTTGGTGGAAGGAGAGGTGTGTATTACTTTGCGGAAATGCTTATTATAGCAAAACTTTGCATCCCAAAGGTTTCCCCGAAAGATGTGGCAAAATAATCTATATTATATATATTTAAGCGTTTTCCTCAAAGATATGTATGATAGTTTTTTTTCCCTCATATGACATGTGACATCTTGATGTAAACCAAAGAACCTTATGAGTTTAACATTTTTAATGTAATGTCAAATTGTTTTTTTACTATTTTCATAATAATAATGTGAGGCAATTATAATATTTTTATTATTAACGCTTGCCAAACAAGTATGGATACAATCAATATCTTAATCCATGTTTTGAGATTTTATTTTATTTTCGTAACCAATATGAAATATACCTTATAATATTTTTAATTGCAATATTTTTATTTTAGTAACTAAGTTTCCAATTTTTTTTTATTTCCTTAACAAAGAGGAGACTTAGACTGATTTTTATGATTGGTTTCGTAGTAATAATAATAATAATAATAGTTTTATTGCAAAAAAATAATAATATCAATAGTCATAAAGATATGTATCATGGTATTGCTTTTGTAACAAACACATATATGTTGATAGCAGCCGCAATTTAAATTCATGGTATTGACACAATCACAAACATTAATTAATTATACTCGAATTTTCACTTTCAAGCATATCCACCTAATCTGATGAAGTAACTTGAACTCGAAGAGATTGAATCATCTTTAGGGTTATTCCAAATTGCTCCTTCATATTCATGTCTTCTGGCTTTAGCCCATCAGCAAGTGTCCATTCAAAATTGCGTAAAAGAGATGCTACAATCAAATGCATAGTCCTATGAGCTAATGGCAACCCTGGACAAATTCTTTTGCCTGCTCCAAACGGTATAAGCTCAAAATTGCTACCCATATACTTAATGTCACACTCGAGAAATCTTTCGGGCACAAACATATCTGGATTTTTCCAAATGGTTGGATCTCTTCCCATGGCCCATACATTGACTAGTATTTGTGCATTTTTTGGAACATTGAAGCCTAATATGCTCACAGTTTCATCACATTTATGGGGAAGCAATAGTGGAGCTGGTGGGTGCAACCGAAGGGTTTCCTTCACTACTGCCTGTAAGTAAGGTAACTTGGAAATATGTGATTCTTCAACTATCTCATATTTTTCAATTGCTTGGCATAACTCTTTTCTTGCTTTTGTTGGTTTGTCAGGGTTACGTAATAGCTCTGCCATAATCCATTCAATCGTGCTTGATGTTGTATCAATTCCAGCAACAAACAAATCCTATCAAAAACATCATTTCCAAGTTCAATTAAATTTAACCTATGGTATCAGAAGAGGAATTGAAGATTTAAACCATGATATGAAAATGAAACAGAGTTTGTTGATTTAAATGCACATAAATATAATGGTTAAATATATTTTTCAGTTTTGTTGATCTTTATTTTCCGACTATTAGTCCCTCACAATATTTCTCATAAGCCATTTTAATTATCCCATGCCGTTAAGTTAAACCCACACTCCAAACCGTCAGTGCATGTGGGACAGTTCTATTAGAGAAGATTCTGGAATTTTCATGTAAGGCTTGTTTGGCTACTTGTGGGGATGAGATCACTATGGTTGTTATGCTTCCTAGTTTTAATGTCATGATTGGTCCATAGTTTTGTGAGAGTCTTGTGAGTGCCTTATGTGGATTTTTGCCAAGTTCTAAGATGTTTCCTATGATGGGAAGTGGGTATGGCCCTGGTGGAAGTTTAGTAGAATTTCGGGTTTGGTTTAGTTTTCTAAGAATGAAGATGAGAATGGTTGCCCACAAAGAGGTAATCACTAGTAGACGTGTTTGGTAGTCCATATGGCTTATTGTTTTTGGCTTTTCTTTTGTTTTTGCGCGCGTACACACACACATATAAGAAAAAAAGAGAACTGATAGGGTGTGATATGAGGATAGATACGGTTCCAGTGGTTAAGGAGATTGGAAGGAGTGTGGGTTGTATGATTGGAATAAACAATGGATTAATGATGTAGAACTACTGAAACACGGTTCCATATAAGATGAGAGATAAATTGAACAAGTGTTTACACATATAGTTATCTTAAAAGTCGGTTTTATAGGTTGTGTTAAACTCAAAACATAAATTTTAAGATAGTACAAGAATCTTCTCCAAGATCCACACGCCAGATCACCTATCATTTATATTTACGCACCAAACTAATAGTCTTGCATGTGAGGTCGACATATATAGAAGATAGAAGAAGAGTCACATATATCAACTTAAATATGTGTTTTTGTTATTTTGCCACAGGAATGAGAGGTTGGTGAAGCGACAACACATTGCCCTTTAACCATATTGTCTTTTTGTAGGAATATAATGTCTAGAGTTGAAAAAGATGTATTAAAGAAGAAATGAAGACATTTAATTGATCAGTTTGAAATAAAATTTATTTGACTGTAAGTTTTGGTTTCATTTCTTGATTTTGATCTTTACTTTAAGAAAACGGGGTCTATTTGATTTCACTGTAAGACATTTTCTTGAACTACGCAGACATAATTGATTTATAAGTCATATATATTTCATGGCCATAAAAATGATATGGCTAAAACTCTAGCTAGTTTTTGTTTAAGCTTTTTAGTTTAAGAAATCGGAGAGTCTATTTTTTCTAAACTCTTTTTCATAGAGTTCTAGTGCTGTTTGTAATAAGTAGATTTTTCCTTTTTTTTTTCTTCATATTGAAAAATATTTACTCTTGCCATAGCTCTGTTTTTTCTTGCATTATTTTTCTTAACATTCTAATTGCAATCAATTGCAAAACAGTGCCATAGAAATGATAATCTATTCATGGTAGCCAAAAACAGCATATATAATCAAGCATATAGGTGTTAATTATTGCATGCATTACAGCATTAGCACATTTATAGCTCGATTGCAAAAATGAGAAGTTTTTTTTTGGTCAAGCAAAAATGAGAGGTTTTACCAACCGCGAAGCTAGCAACTTTTTTATGAGGGGACAAATATAAAAAGTTAAAATATATTTTTTAAATGAATATATTTAAATTAATTCATTAGAAAAAATATTCACAATAATTACTTATATAAAATGTAAATTAAAGCAACACCAAGAAAATAAAGATTGAAAATTCATATTTTTTGTTTTGAGTTCAAGGACGCTTTAAATAGTCAAACTTATCTATAATTGGCTTTATATTTAAATTAAATTAAATGACAATACATAAAGTGTCGTCATAAATGGCTAATGGTTATTTGGCATATAATGTTTGAAAATTTGAAAAATTAAAAATGATATTATTTTCTCCCAAAAAATTCAGATGATAGATGAGATGGTTGATCATATTAAAGTCACATCATGGAGAGATGACTTCTAGCTAGAGAGATTGGGGGCCCTGTTTGTAATATGAGCGGTTTTCAAATCAACCGAGTTGTCTTCTTTTAAAGGCCAACTTGTTTTTTGGTTACGTTGAGTACCCATTAGACTTCTCCCAATTTTTGTGGGTATTGTACTAATTGTACTTTTCTCTTTCACTTATAGTATAATTATTTTTCCGTTTAGGAAAAAAAATGACAATATATCACTTTTTATAATGCATGAAAATGTGTAATAGATTTTTGGTAAATTCTTAAGTATTTTATAGTTTAGCTGGATACTTTATAGACAAAATTCATTAAAAATTTAAATTTATTTTAAAACAAGTTAATATAAAAATATGATATGAAATTGAATGATGAATACATATCCAACAAAAATTCAAGGATAATGAGGTGTTCACCTGTTTTTTTTTACTTATAAAAAAGAAGATCTTTTTACAAATAATTGAGAAGTCGCGAAAGAAATGATCACATGATAGTAATTTCTCTTGTAATTCAATTTCTAAAGTCTGTAGTAGATTAATTTAAAATAATATGTGCTACAATACCACTACATGTTCAAATTGGATCATCTCCCTCTCCTTATTGTCTCCCTTCTTCTCTAATTTGTCTTTATCTCTCTTTTGATCTTATTTATTTATTCTTCTCTCTCTTGATCTTCTCTCTAAAATTTAGAAAGAGATAGATACGATTTGAAAGAGGGAAAAAGAGAGAACGAAGGAAAGGAGAGATCTAAATTATCAAATGTTGCAATTATATGGATTCTAGCTCTTTGTTATATTCAATTATTTGTCATAGAAAGATATTTATTACACAAATCACTAGATGGCTATAACACCATCACTTATTAAGAAATTATAGTGACTACGTGTTTAAATTGCAGTATACAACAACAATACAGTTTTAAAGGTCTTGATAAGGAGCGACATTGCAACCACAACAATATATGCAATGATATCGAATGCATATGTTTGCATTTTAGCACGACATAAAAGGTTTGAAATGTAATTGAAACCGTCCGCAACTTCATGGTAGGTATGTCAGGATCACAAAGATGCATCGTTATTTTCCAAAAGCTATACTTTGTAACTTCAATAAAATCACGATGGATCGCCGTGATTCTGACATACCCACCATGATACAAAACGTTCACATTTATCCTTCAAACATATCTATCTACCTATGCTGATGAAATAGCTTGAACTCGAAGAGATTGAACCCTCTTCAATGTTACCCCAAATTGCTCATCCATACTCATGTCTTCTGGCTTTAACCCATCAGCAAGTGTCCATTCAAAATTGCGTAGAAGGGATGCCACAATTAAATGCACGCTCCTATGAGCTAATGGCAATCCTGGACAAATTCTTTTGCCAGCCCCAAAAGGTATAAGCTCAAAATTGTTACCCTTATAATTAATATCACACTCCAAAAATCTTTCAGGCTCAAACTTATTTGGATTTTCCCAAATAGTTGGATCTCTTCCCATGGCCCACACATTGACTAATACTTGTGCATTTTTTGGCACATTGAAGCCTAATATGTTCACATTTTCATCACATTTATGAGGTAGCAATAATGGAGCTGCGGGGTGCAACCTAAAGGTTTCCTTCACCACTGCTTGTAAAAAAGGTAACATGGAAATATGTGATTCTTCAATTGTTTCATCTTTACCAATTTCTTTACATAATTCTTTTCTTGCTTTTGTTAATTCTTCAGGATTACGTAATAGCTCCGCCATGATCCATTCAATGGTGCTTGATGTAGTCTCGGTACCAGCCGTAAATAAATCCTAATATGGAACATTATTTTTCATATTCAATTAAATATAATTTATGAAAAATTACTATTAGCAAAACCTTGAAAGGAAAATAAGAAATTAATAAACAAATTTTATTGATGTAAATGAATATCGATAGATTTACTTGCTGATTTTTTTTAGAAAGTTAAAACTGTATTTTTTTATCAAAATCGACTAATATCTATTGTGGGCTACACCTCTCAAAAAAAAAGAAAAATCTATTGTGGGCTACACCATAAATATCCGGATATCATATCAGTCATAATTGTTTTGGGAAAAAAGTTGATTTGTATAAGAAAAAACCAAAATCTGATTTCTGGTCCAAACTAAAAAATTGATTTTAATTCAACAGTCAAACTAAGGCATTATAGAAAAAAAAGAAAAAAAAACTCAACATCAAACTAAGGTTAGTAGAAAAATCTCGGGTCCACTAGAGAGCAAAATACCCTATGACGATATATTATTTTAGTAAATTACAACTTTCTTTTAAGATAGTTGAATTATCCTTCCTTTTACTTTTATGTTAAAATATATACACTTTACTCCCTCTACCTTATTAATTAAACATGAACTACACTTTATTCCTTTTTAACATAAATAATTATATCTACTAACTTTGAGCCACAATTTTTTAAAAAAACATTCAATTTCCTTATAATTTCAATGTCAATGAAAATTAAATTTAAATATTCGAATTATAATTTTATAATTTAAAATATAAAATTCACTCTTAGATAGCCATAATTTATCGGCTTTAGTAAATTTTCATATATTTTAATTGAGTAAACCACCAAATCGGTCCCTGTCTTTGAAAGCCACTCTAAAATTAGTCTAATGACTCTATTAATATTTCAAAATAGTCTTTCTCTTTGTTAAAAGTTTCTCAATTAAGTCTCTTGTAATGTGACAAAAACATCGAGACAGTGATCTAATTGAGAAACTTTTGACAATATTTCAAAATAGTCATTATCTTTGTCAAAAGTTTCTCAACTAAGTGTCTCGTCATGTGATAAAAACATTGAGACAGAGATCTCATTGAGAAACTTTTGACAAAAACAGAGACTATTTTGAAATATTGATAATAAGAGACTAATTTGAAAGTGGTTTACAAAGATCGAGAGCAAATTGATGGTTTTCTCTATTTTAATTTTATTGTGTTTTTTCAGAGTTAATAGTCCGTTTGATGGTCAGGATAGGATGGAGACATGATATGATATAAAACTTGATAGAGATAGAATATGATAAGGGCATGATAAACATTAATCCTATCATGTGTTTGATGCGCACATGATAACAAACAAGATATCATTATAATTAAATGAAAAAATTGCTTTTATAATTAATTAAATATTGTAAAAATGGTATATGTTATTAATTATAACAGAAAATACATATTATCATTATCTTAAAAATGACAATATTTTTAAAAAAGGCAGAATATCAAGATAATAAATAAGGAATGAGTTTCTAATTCCATCAGGATAATTTGTAACACACTCAGGATAGAAATTACAAAGGAAAGTCAGGATATGATAGGAAAATGGTTTATTTTATCATATCCCTTTGATGCATCAAACATGAGATTTAAGCAGAATATGATTAATGTATCATATCATGTCTCCCAATCTTGACCATCAAACAGACCCTAAGAATACATGTTAATTATATTGTGAACCAAAAGTCAGAAAAAAAATGTATTAAAATTTTTATTACACTAAAATGGGTCAACAATACTGTTTTTCATCATATTTTTGTGTTAGATTTTTGTTGATAGATTTTTAGAAATAAAAAAAATATATTAAGGGAGAAAAATGTAGATTTTAATATAAGAAGGTGTGGAATGTAATTCAAGTTTCTCATAGGGAAGGGGATAAAAATTGTTTCTAATAAATTTTGCATAAGAGGGGAGGAAAGTGTATATTTTAACATAAAAGGGAAGTGTAATTCAAGCATATTTCATAGAAGAGGAGTGTAATTTGCTCTATTTTTTTTTTCAAATCTCTTTACATTGAGCAACTAATGTGATAGATATATTTAAGGAGAGAGACCAATACATCAAAACTTTTTTTTTAAGACCAATTCATGGAAACTCTTAGCGTGGCCAATTATAAGAAGTCACATATTACATCTTTTTTTACAAGAAGACATATATTACATCTTTATCTCTGGTGGTACTTATCCAAATACTCATGTTTTATTTTATATTTGTCTGTTATGTACTAAATGCTTTGGCATTTGTCAATTGATAAATACCAATATTTATTACTTTTATAGTATTAGGGCTTGACCTTTAAAATTTATGTTTCAAACCGACAAAATTGTGTGTGCAATTCGTGCCATATAGCATTTCAAATAGTTAGAAAAGTCCCCTTGACAACAAAAAAAAAAAAACAAGAAGAAGAAGAAGAAGAAGAAAGTCCAAATGTATGTAGTTTTTTTTGGTAGTGTAAATGTTTGTAGTTTAGTAGTATGAATGATTTGATACATTGAAGAAATATTAAAATTTAAGAAGGTTCAGAATCAGAATTTGACCACTAGTTGCCAACACAAATTTCTCTTCCCACTAACAAATTAACTATCATACGCCAATTTAAAAAAAATAGAAAAATAATTAGATTGTAATTTATGTAATTCAATTATTGAAAAACAAATACTAACCTGAAATAAATGCACCATTTCATTGCGGCTCAATTCATTAGTGGTTTCTTCAATATTGTAATTAAGAAGGGAATCTAACACATCATTACACACCTTAGAATCAGAATTGGAATCTCTTGAAAAAATTCTTTCTTCAATTATTCCATCAAAAATCTCACACAACTTTTTCATATGATTGGTGATCCTTGCGTGTACTCTCTGTGGATCAAAAGGACGAAGAATTGGAAAGAAATCTGAAACATTAGGCCTGCCAGCTTCTTCCATAATACCCCAAATAACGTTCTTAAATTCTTGAGACTTTTCATCAGGTGTGGAATGAGCCAAATCCATAGAACACAAAGTGTTTGAAATTGAATTAAGGATAGTTGTAAAAACAGCCTCACCAATATCAAAAACCTCACCTTTCTTACTTTTTTCATTCACATAATCTAATAATTCTTGCAACTTTTGTTGGCGAATGATTTTTGTTGAGTCAAGCATTTTTGTAGAAAATACCTTCGTAGCACAAAATTTCCTTAGTTTCTTCCACGAAGCTAATGTTGGAAGCATCCCAACTGAGAATTTGTCATGATCAAGTGCACAAATTGCATGTGGGACAATTCTATTAGAGAAGATTTGAGAATTTTCATGTAAAACTTGTTTGGCTAGTTGTGGTGATGATATTACTATGGTTGTTATTGTCCCTAGTTTTAGGGTCATGATTGGTCCATAGATGTTTGAGAGTTTTGTGAGTGTCTTGTGTGGGTTTTTGCCAAGTTCTAAGATGTTTCCTATGATGGGAAGTGGCTTTGGCCCTGGAGGAAGTTTTGTATAATTTTGAGTTTCTTTTGTTTTTCTAAGAATGAAGATGAGAATGGTTGCACACAAAGGGGTAATCACTAGTAGAAGTGTTTTGTAGTCCATAGCTTATTGTTTTTGCCTTTTCTTTTACACACATATATATAAAAAGTAGAGCACCGATATAGAGTGTGAATGGGGATAGATTCGGTTCCATCCGTGAGAAGTACGTAACAACCGGACCAATGAGCTATTTCCATATATAAATATAGTTATTATCATTTATATAATAAAAGCATAAATAATCCTACTATATACCATTTATATACTTTGTTGAATCTTAGTAACCAGTTTTATTATTGCATACATTAGCATATTCACTTATAAGGTTTACAAAGTTCACTTTAGTTATACTATAGAATATTCTTCACTAGTTTATACGGTTCACTTTTATTTATTTAGCAGTAACAACAGTAACTATTTGTTCAACATTATCTAGCAGTATATCTAACTCATTTATTTTATATGGTCTGTGATAATGATTTTTATTCCATCTTTTTCACATGCAATTTCTTATCATATTTAGATCAGTTTCAGCTTGGAATTCAGTTAACTCTCCATTTCACACCATGTACCAAACATTCTTAAATCTTAATCATTAGTTAGAAGAACTAATTCAGGCCAAGCTCAGGAGAAGTTCTGGGAAAGAGCTGGAAGTTGAACTACTTATAAATTCATTCAAACCCCTATCTATGCCAACGAGAAAAAATGAGTGGTCGCTTATTTAATCTCCAATGGTTCAACTAAAATATATGCAAGAAGTTCAACTAAAATATACCAATTTCTAAATTCAAAGAAATATTCGTCTATGCGCGCTTGCGCACACACACAAGAACATTAAAGTGGTTCGCCGAATACAACATTAACCACAAAAATGAAAAACATTAATTACTTATTTTGCATAAATATATGTATTTCTATCATTTTTAGCTTATATTTGAGATGTTTGTGTGAGTATTGTACTTAGGAGGTAGGATACCTTTCTTCTTTATTAAAAAAATATGGTATGTGCTTGAACGTTTTTTAATAAAGGAAGCTAGCAGTTATCTTTGAAAGATTTTGTAACAAAATGCTACACACAAGTCATGGATATAACACCATCATTTAGTAAAAAAAATCCAAAAAAATAGTTCATGTTCGCTGTTTAAATAACCTTGAGTTATTAAGTAACCTTGACATATTAACAAAAGCAAGAAACGAGTTATGTCAAGCAATTGGGAAAGATGAAACAATTGAAGAATCTCATATTTTCAAGTTACCTCTTTTACAAGCAATTGTGAAGAAAACTATTGGATTGCATACACCACATATGTGATGAAACTATGAACCTATTAGGCATCAATGTGCCAAAATATGAACAAATTTTGATCGATGTCTTGGCCATGGGAAGTGATCCCACCATTTGGAAAAATCTAAATATATTCATGTCTGAAAGATTTTTGGAGGGTGACATTAATTATAAGGGTAATAATTTTGAGTTTATACCTTTTGGAGCTGGTAGAATAATTTGTTCTGGATTGCCATTCGCTCATAGAACAGCGAGTAATTGACACTGCCAAAATCCAGTAATGATGGGAAAAAAAATTCAGGATAGATATAATTCAAGAATAGAAGACCACTTTTCATTTTTTATGAGAAGACGAGCTACATAATCTACAGATTACAATTGACATAAGATGGAAAATTTGTCATGTGTGTAAGTGGAACAATGATACAACCTATTTCTACATTATTTTTGTTTTTTCTTTCTTCTTTTATTCATTTAAAACATTACATGGGCAAATGTTAATGCAAGTACCAAACCTTGATCACCCGACTATTTACTAACAAGAAATGCCAAAGAAGAGCTAAAACCTACTTAAGCCGGCAAGAAATAAGTACTTTTGAAAAATAAACAACAAACGACTGGATCGTGACGTTTTTGACATTGATGTATATATAGATGAAGTATAATACAAGGCTTTCACTCTACCATGCATCCGGAACATTAAACACAAGAGAACATGTATTAAAACTCGGCAAGATACAAATCAACGCATGTATAAAAGGAATTTCACTTATGAGTTTTTGAAGCATAGGTTTCATGGAGAATTTAATATATCATAAATCAAAAAGAGATGTATATATCTTGCTAGGACAATAGGAATATTTGTACCGTTTGAGGGATAACTACTTCTAGCAACTAATTCCCTTACTGTTAAATTTGTCACTGCTTGTTAATAAAATTCCTTGACTAATTAAATTTGTCACATGCATAGTTGTACACATGACTTGCAAAAATGACGAAAAACACAATTAAGTTTTCAAAAGGGCAAAAAAATATAGTTCGATTCAAAATATTAATTTTGGATCAGTTTATATGCAACGAAACGGTTAACCGAAACATAACTTCGGTTTGTCCCAGACCACAAACGGCTTGGTTCAGCTTTTGTGAACCGTTATGATGGTTCAGTTCAGTTTGGTTTTCTTTAAAAATCGAACTATTCCCACCCCTAACTTCACCAATCTGGACCATTAGAAAAGAAAACATTTTGGTCTAGATGCATTAGATGAGAAAAATTCTAGCGTGATTTGGGAGATATTTTATAAGCTTAATGAATCTACTTTCTCATTTTCTTTATGTTGCATATTCTTATATCCCTTTGTTTTTTATACATATGAATCTTGTAAACATGTAGGCGTGGAAGAAAAAAATGCGTCGAGGAGGATACCCCAACCCCAACTAATAACTTTGTTCACAGAGACCCCTACTTCAACGGGGAGTGATATGAAGTTTTTGTTTAAGTCAATAACGTGGCTCCCACTTATGGGATTCAAACAATTACTGAAGTTTGTTTCATGTATTTTGATATTTTCTGGTGTGTACAAGTAAGTTGGTTTTATTCGGGACGGAAAAAAAAAATTTCACTATTTAATTTAATCAATAAATCTTATTTAATCTAATGAGATTTATTGATTCAATAGTAAAAATAAACTTGTATATAACGCAAAACTTATCTCACTTGTGCATCATAAAATAAATTTGTATTTGGTTATATTATGTGATTTGGTTTCTACTTTCTAGTTTAAAGTTTTTACTCTTTTTGTTATTACATGCTTACCTTAAACATCAAATTAAGATTATGTATGACTAAAAATAAATGGTATTCGATTCATTAATTCATTCAAATTGATAGAGTACATCGATACAATACATAGTTACTAAATATAAAAAGGATGGATATGCAAACAAACTCACAACATCCATGTGAATGGAATAAAATGTCAAAGTACATAAGCGTACATATACGACTATAATTAAGTGTCTAGAATACCTATGCCTCCGAATCTGTAACGTTAAAGACACCATACTCGTTGATTGGATCTGCACTGGATCGAAACTGATCTGAAAATCTGAACTGAACAAACATCGTAAATATATGGAAAAGCAAAACAACACCACATAGAGACGGAAAAACAGACTAATGTCGCACTACAACGAAAAAATCGCGAAAGAAAAAGCTAAATAGATGTGAAAAATACTTATTTAAATAAAAGAGAATGAGAAAAAAATTATTTATTATTATTATTAGTATTATTATTATTATTATTATTATTATTATTATTATTATTATTATTATTATTATTATTCTTATT
>Ga0315914_1008346_pt1 | contig 13881 bp, 6 predicted proteins | sample MpolenodulesMG_FD_203920 | JGI IMG/M metagenome (GOLD analysis project Ga0315914, IMG submission 203920) | Medicago polymorpha root nodule microbial communities from Los Angeles, California, United States - elongated nodules | ecosystem: Host-associated > Plants > Roots > Nodule | place: USA...
ATATTAACACAATTAATTGATGAAAACTCAAGGGAGGTTACGGTAAGTTTTAAAACTAAAGGATGGTGTTAGTGTCATTTGAATAAAACTCAAGCGAAGTGAGTGTAATTTTCCCTAGTCTTAAAACTCACTTTACATTAATGCATCAGTCATTGCTGCTTTCTAGTGCTTTTCCTTCAAAGCTTATAGATTCAGTTTCAGCAAACATTTTTTGTTTTAGTAAAGTTTCAGCAAACATAGCTAGTTGAACTAGCTCACGTTTTCATTCACGATCGAGTCAGAGAACCTAAGACAGTCATTCAACCTATGAACTGCTTGAATATTTCTAGTTGGTAGGTATACCTTCACTTCCTTCATCTGTAACCTCATCTATTTCAATTTGATTATCAGCTTCATTTTGATCATTTTTTTCAGGTTTAGAGAAGTAAAATTGTCTCTCATTATACCTTATTCTTAGGACCATACAACTTGTAATTTTGACAAAACAAAAAACACAATTAATTTAATTATCAGAGAACAAAAAGTAACTTTTAGCGCCAAAAACCAAACACATAACTCGTTTAAAACATTTTTATGATCATATAATAAAATCTAATTTGTAAATATAGTTTATTTCATTATTAATCAACAAAGCTGAAAATTATTCCACTCTTTCCCCTAACCAGAGCTGTACTTGGGACAATGAAAATCAGGAAACAAAATAGTTTACACAACCACAAAATCGGAAGAGAATTCAAACAAATAAGAACACACAGATTAAAACCTCACAACAAAAAATGGAGCCATTTTGCTACTATTTGGATGTTTTTACTATGGCATCCACTGTTTCATCAAACTTCAATAGCAACAACCAAAAAGTTTGAGATTGAGAACAAATATATAATAAATCTCATTCTGAATTCTGATACCTTAAGCATCAATCAATCACATAAAAACAACCACAAGATTCAAACAAAGAGGCAGAAAGTGAGAGACACAGCATATCAGGCTGCACAAGCAAAACAAGAAACAATAGAGAATAACATATTAAAAGAGGGTGGCATTTACTATGCACACTGCACAAATTTGTGCACTATACACAAGTTTAAGGAAATTATTTTCAACCATTGGATGAAAGATATTGATCTTTATTATAGTCTTCCTACACTGTATTTTTTTCCACTTAATTTGTCTTCAACCTTCCTCATCCACCCTATTCGTCCACCACCCTCCTCCATGTCCCCATTCACTTGCCACAATAGTAACATCAAACACACTTAAAATATTTAATTGTTTTTACCGGTAAGCACAAAAAAAAACACGAGTGAGTTTAATTGTTAAAAGAAAACTGAGGCATTACAAATTAATATTTGTTGGATCTTGAATTACAGTAGTGAATCCATCCGTCGCCGTAACGGATTTTCTTCACCGTTGTTGTCACTGCTTTTCATCGCTTCTTCTTTCATGTTGTTGTCTTTTATTTTAAGGGACTTAGGGTGGTGCTCATGGAGATGTTGAAGACGATGTTCAAGAAAAATGAGTATTAGATCTTGTTCTCTTTCACAAGATCCCTATGTCGATCTACTACGTTTTGTGTTTGGAAAACCTTCACCGGAGAGCCACCGTCCACCGCCGTTGTTACGGACTCCGGTCATCATCTCCATTTCATTTTTCCAAAAGGGTATAGTTATTGTTTTTATACCAATTCCACGGCTTACACCAGTAATCCAAAAAGAACTTGGGGAAAAAACGGAACATATATCATTTCATTTCATAGCAATAGCATAAGAAATTCAAAAGTGACAGAACCTACCTTATCTTCAATTAGTTAATTTTTTGGTTTCATCTTTGACATCAAAGTGAAATCACCTGATAAATAAAAAACAACAATAAGCATTGAAAAAATTATTAAAATAAATTATTATTAAAATAAATTAAAGAGATTAAAAAAGTGAGGGGAAAATACCATAGGCGGTGGCGAATTTGAATACGAAGAGAGGAACAGAACCAACATTGCTTGCTGCTGCTCTACTGCCGGAGAAAGTTAGTGAGATCTGATACTGACAGACTATAATAAAAATATGCTCTTTAGTTGATCTAATGGTCAAAAAAAAATTGACCTATATGGTACTCAAAGTTGTTTATGGTGCACAAATTTGTGTAGTGTTTATACTAAATGTCACCTTAAAAGAGACCAACCAGCATGAACAATAACGGACTAAACTTAAGCTGTCATAGTCAAACAAATATAACTTGAATAACAAAATCATCATCAGTACTCTAAAAATCTAAAAATCACTTAAGGGGTCAATCTAAAAACGGTGCAACACAACAACAACAACAAACTAAAACTGAACAGTCATTTTCACAGAAAATTCAGATCTGATACTGCCTACTCGCTTTACAAATCTGTCACCTCATCATGTGTCTTATGTTAAAACACACTTGTACAAAGTTGTTCATAATCAAATTGAAGACCATAATTAAATCTTCCTAGCTTCACAACCAATTGACGACAGGCCATGTAATTCCTCCTAGCTGATGCTGATTCCTAAGGATGAAACTGGTTCTGCTGTGGCTGTGGTGGCTGGTATAGCTGTGGTTGCTGGTACAACTGCGGCTGCTGTTGCTGGTAATGGTACTCTTGTGGCAACAATGGATAATGTGGAAATACCTGCGGGTGTGCCACAATTTGTGGTGGAAGTTGTTGTTGCGGTGGTGGTTGTGGCAGCTGCTGCTGCTGCTGCTGCTGCGGCTGATCTTGTGCCGACAGGTTCTGTTGCTGTGGAAGTGTTTCATCCTTTAGTGGTTCATTAAGATCCATGGCTACTAGTATTTCCAACTCTTGAATTGCCGCAATTGCAGTGACCGGACTTTCATGGTTAAAATGAGGCCTAAGTGCGGCAAGAGATTCCTTAACTTTTCCTTGCTGCAAATAAATGTACAGTGGATTAAATAAGACAGCTCAGAAAATATAATTAATAGAAGTAATTGATAATTGAAACCAAATACTATTTATTTCAGCTTACAAAGTGTTCAAGTTTCCTCTTGAGATCGTCTTCTTTAGCAGCATTTTGTGGAGCACTAGCAGTAGTTGTTCTCTGTCCAATCAATATGAGCAATAAAATATGCAAATAAGAACAGTTTATAAATGCTTAGGAAGATACAGATTAAAGTATATGATAAGTTCAGTTAAGATTTTAAGCATAAGTCATTCACTTCAAACTCAATTTTAACTAAAACAATTTCACAAAAACTTGTGCTTTCAAAAATCATGTTCGATAAACGCTCACTCAAACACACTACATGACTGTCATTTTCAATTTGGACCCTAGAAATCACAGTATCTCTGCTAAAAAAGATAAAAATGTGTAATGGTAATAAACTTACAGTGGAAAATTAAGTGACTGTTGAAATTCAAAAACAATTATACAATAGGGTTTAACTAATAATAATCATAAATCATATAGGGAATACAGGGAAAATGAGTGTAACAAGGCAGATAAAGAAAGGCAAAATGAATAAAGTAATTCAGACAACATAATTCAAACGCAAAAGCAATGTTGTCAACTGGATAATGGAAAATAGGGGTTCGCTCAAATTCCGCTACGCAACAATGCTATAGCCACTAGTATTTCATAATGTTACGTACAATATTGTGTATCGCATCTATTTAACAACACAACACAAAAGTTATTTTAAATATTCGTTCAAGTTTTGCTAGCAATAGTAGCACTATAGCGCCACTATTTAACAAAACAACACAAAAGTTACTTTATCATCTTGGGGAACAAATTATTTTTAAATCATAAAAAAAATTAATATAGGTAATCTACATGCTTTTCCCCTATAATATATATTTGCATAGAGTTGCTTTTATACAGATTGTGTACTACTATCCCACAAAAATGATAAGCTAGACTGAAAACAATAAAATTTCATAGAAAGTAAGACATCAAACAATAATGAAGTATTTAAAAAACTTCAACTTTAAACAACAAAGTAATAACTTCACTAAAAATCCAGGGAACAAAAACAATTTTAAACCGCACAAAAAATATGAAATAGAACTTGCAAATATTGTATAAACCACAAAGATCATTTTATACAAATATTGTAGTATCAGAAGTTGTTCATCACTCACTAAAAATGATGCAAATAAAAATAATAAAAACAAATTTAGAAAGCAAAACAAATAAGAGGACATTTAACAGTCCAAGAGCAATTCAAACAACTTAAGGACAAAAACAACATTAAACATACAGAAACTCAGACATTAAAATCGTACATATTTTTCTATAGTACAGTCCAAAAAGTTCAATTATAAGTCAATATTACAACAAAATACTTTCAATTATTAACATTATTTTTGTATAGAACTATCAATTGATACATAAAACTGCACTGTTTTCCATTCATATGGTCCATTGGCAATGTAGGGAGAAATACTTGAGCAGTTTTTAACAACAAAAATATTTAAGCAGTCCTAAAAACAATAACACAATATTTATATGAATAAAAGAAATCCCAAAAAAAGTACTACAGCTAACAATAGCAAATTGATGACATTCACCTTAAAACAGTCCCGCATAATAACTTGATATAGTATCTTAGGAACAAATTTTAAAATCATACAAATATTTTCAAATACAACCTATTCATATTTTGTATAATCCAATATTCACCTTAAAACAATCAGACATAAAAACTTGATATAGTATCTTAGGAACAAATTTTAAAATCATACAAATATTTTCAAATACAACTTGTACGCATTTTATATTGGAACAAATTTTAAAATCATAGAAATATTTTCAATTACAACTTGTACGCATTTTACATAATCCAGAAAAAACAACTGTTTTTTTTAGTGAAAAAAATCCATTTTCAGATTGCAAAATGCACTCATGTTAATTCTGCAATTCACAACAGTCCTACAAAGTAAACTTTTAGTTTGAAGATTAAAATTCACAGTTTTTGAAAATTACAATAATATAATAAGAAAACTTTCTTTAGAGTACATAATCTATGCATGTTAAATTGCTGCATCTCAAAATAATTTTACAAAGTGAATTTGTCAATCAAACGGAAAAATCTCACAGTTTTCCAACTGCAAATAACTCAATTAATAACTAATTATTATCACCACCAAAAACAAAGTTCATAAAAAAATCAAATCTATGTGAAAGAACTTAAGTTATTTAAGCTAAAATGTTTAATTTATATAACCACGGATGATGAAATTGAGCAGTATAATTTTAAAAAGGAGTTAACTTTCTTTTGAAGGAAAAAAGGAGTTAACTTAAGTACCTATATACTACATAAACAGAAACACACATAAAATAAACTTTAATTTGATAAATGACAGTGTTTTATTCACAAAAACACACATAAAATAAACTTTAATTTGATAAATGACAGTGTTTTATTCACAAAAATATTACATTTCAGAGTTAATAACATCCCTCCAAAAAAAGAGTTAATAAATCCAAATCTTGGAATTCAATATATGGCAAAATATGCATACATTAATTCTTTCTTTCTTTTACTTTTCTTGATACAATGCATAGATATTCCTAACAAAAACATGACATTACCATATTCAGTTCCAGTTAATCTACACCCAAAAAGGAAAAATCTTCAGAAAATTAAAAGGGTACAGACATGGAAATAAATAAATCCTACTAACACAATCAATCCAGCAAAGATTTAGGACAATCCAAACTCAAAATAGAAAACTTTGAACTACAAAAAATAATTTCATAAATCTGCACATCCGAAACTATTCAATAAACTTGAAAACAAGAAAAACACTAATCACTCTAACAAAATTATGATTTCGACAGAAAAATCAAAAAATCAAAAAACAAAAGTTTTATCCACAAGTAATAATAATTTCATAAAATGTGCACATCCAAAACCATTCATTATACTTCAAAACCAGGAAAAACAGAGTATTATAACAAAATTATCAATTTTAACACAATCATCAAAAAATTGAAAAACAAAAACTACAAAACTTAATTTCACAGGTCTAGCACATCCAAAAACATTCAATAAACTTCAAAACCAGAAAAAAAGAAAGAAAGAAAAAAAAAAAAAATATATATATATATAACAAAATTATCAGAAAAACAATTTCATAAATCTTGCATATCGAAAACCGCTAATTCAACTACAAGTCAAGAAAAACGCATGGCGTCGCGACAAAATTATCAATTTCAACAGAAAAATCAAAAAACATAAACTTTTGACTACAAAACATAATTTCATAAATCTTGCATATCGAAAACCGCTAATTCAAATACAAGTCAAGAAAAACGCATGGCGTCACAACAAAATTATCAATTTCAACAGAAAAATTAAAAACATAAAATTTTGACTACAAAAAACAATTTCATAAATCCTGCATATCTAAAACCACTAATTCAACAACAAATCAAGAAAAACACATAATATCATACAATATCATTAATTTCATCGAAAAAATATAACTACAAAAATTATTTCTGTAAATCTTACATATCCAAAACCACTAATTCATCTACAAATCAAGAAAAACACACAGATTATAACAAAATTATCAATTTCACCAAAACAATCAAAAAGATTAAAAAAATTCACCTTCTTAGGTCGACCCACAGGCCTTTTCCCAAAAGATTGAGCCAGCAGATTAAGTCTAGGACGTCCTCTTCCACGACCACCACCACGTCCTCTTCCAGCAACACCACCACGGCCTCTCCCACGTCCTCTGCCACTACCAGTAGCAGCAACGGCAGCAACCGGCACAGCAGCAACAGCATTCACATTCTTTCTTGGCCTTCCTCTAGATCTCGGAGTCAAAACAGCAACCCCTTCCACTCCAGCCTGCACTGTCCCTTCCTGCACAGGCGCAGCAAATGGTATCACAGTTGGATTCTGCTGTTGATTCTTCGGTGGACGCCCTGGTCTTCTCTTCGAACCACCAGCAGTACCAGTACCAGAAGCCGGAGTCAAACTCTCTGGCTGAATCTTTGGAGGACGACCTGGTCTCTTCTTTGATTTAGATTTCGAACCAGGTGGACGTCCTCTCCCTCGAGACGGCGTTGTTGATAGTGAAACCGAACCCAGACCAACTTGAATTGGGGTCGAGCCTGGAGAATTCAAGCTCGTCCCCTTTTTAGGACGGCCCCGTCCTCTTTTACTTCCTTCAAGAACAGTATTAGGCTGAATAGGAACATGCTCATCATTAAGCCCAAGTGCGGCCCAAACAGGCTCAGCAGAAGCATTCTGCTGAGCCTGTGTCTGAGCCGCAGCCGGGTTGCTGCTGTTATTATTATTATCAGTAGTAACAGCAGCAACAGGAAGTGGCTGCGGCTGAATAACAAAGTTGGTATTGTTATCTTGGGCCTGGGACTGGGTCTGGGCTACAGGAGTTTGGGCTTTTCTGGGCCTACCACGAGGTCTGGAAGAAGGTGAAGCGGTGGTGGGAGGAGGAGGTGCAGGAGAAGGAGGTAATGGGGTGGATCTAGGGATTATGTAAGAGTTTTTGATCATTTGAAGTAAACCTTCAGATTTCAAACGCTTCAAGTGATGAGTTAACAAGTTTTGATGAGATTCTGAATTTGGAAGTTGGTCTCTGTAAATATGTTCTATGTATTTTGATATTGCTCTTTTGCTTGAACCATCTTTCTCCTTCAATGCTTCAATTGCTGTGTATATCATCTGCAACAAACAAAACAAAGATAATGAATCTTGTTAGTTCATAACTATAATTATTTATCAAGATTTTAGAGAGAGAAACAGAGATGGTTTAGAGAGAGAGAGAGAGAAGATTACCTCAGCATAAGGTGGGTGGTTGAAAGAAGAAGGAGGAGGAGGAAGTTGTGGTGGTGGAAGAGGGTGGTTGTTGGGTTCGACGGCGAAGGGGACGGTGTTAGGAGGCGGAGCTGGAGAAGAGATCGAGGATGGGTCCATGAGGAGAGAGAGAGAGAGAGAGAGAGAGAGAGAGACAGAGAGAGAGAGAGGGTAATATTCGAAAAATGGGAAATGAAATGAATAATTGTGAATAAAGATGATATTAGGGTATTTAGAGAGAGAGAGAGTGTGTGAAAATGTTTTTTTTTTTTTTATAATATGAAAAAGGGATAGATCATAGAAGGGTTAGGTGGAAATGTGAAATAAGTGTGAGGTGTGTGGTGGAAATTGGAAATTGGGATCTAAATTTCAAATGAGATGAGACAAGAAGTAATTAATCAAGTAACGCTTTTTGAAGGATTTTTAGCCTTACTCTCAGGATTTTAGTCTATGTTTGGGTCTAATTATTTTTTTGAGGATAAGGTTCAATTAAAATTAAACGATGTCATTTTGAAAACAATTTTGATATCATTGCACTAAAAAAAATGGTAAATTTTTTTCTATCAGTCTCTTATTCTTATAAGTGTGTCCTCGTGAGATTAATTCAGTTGATAGGAACAATGTATAATATATGTAAGATCTGAAATTTAAACTACGACTACCAAAAAAAATGAAAAATAATAATTTGGATACGTTTTGTCGTAATAAAAAAAATTGGATACATCTTCAACATGAAAGGGTCATAGATTTGACTTTTATATGAAAATTAATGGACCAAAAATAAAATAAATAAATTGGGAGGGTAAAGCATCCCATTTTAATTTATTGGTCAAAATCAAAATTTGCTATATTTTTAAAGATGAAAAATTTATTTAATCCAAAAATAAAATAAAATAGTGAGTTGGAGTTTTTTTTTTCTTTCAACTGAGTTAGGTCTATTTCAATCACTATAAATAAGATTTTTTTTATTTTTATCCATATATATAATTTATGGGTCTTGTTAACGAATTTTCGAAGAACATTCGTTAAGGTTTCTCAATTAAGAAATTACACTATAATTTAACACTTCAATTTCTGATGCATTGAATGCACAACTTTCCATAAAAAATTTACTATTTAAAGTTCTTAAAGATAGCCCTTAAGGCACTCGTTAGTCTTTCCCATGATTTACTCAATCTTACTTTTTCTTTTTGTATTTTTACAAAAAAACAAACATTGACTTATTTCAGTCGATGCATTTACTAGTTCCTATAAAATCAAAATAAGGGCTAAATTTTGACAAACATTTATGTAAACTGATTGAAAATTGTGACTTTTATAGCGAGTCCAAACATATTTGACTTTTAAATATTTGTTGTGGATTTTATTAAAATAATAATTGAAATATTTCAAAAAAAACATTAATTTACAATACATTAAAAACAGTTTTTTTATAAAAAAATTTTTAATTATTTTAAGTCTTTAAAGAATCTTCGAATAGACTCTCTAACATTTCCCATAAAATAACTTCTTCTTTTCTTAAATATGTCAAAATTTTGCAAAAAAAAAATTATGTCAAGATTAATTAAGTGTATGTTTAGTTATACAGTGACGAAAATTAATTTTGACTAAATTGATTTTGATATAGTTGATTTTGTCTAAAAGTTAGTTGAACTTAATTGATTTATGTTTGGATATAATATAGAAAAAGTGATTTTTATCAATTCATGTTGTTTGGATAGTTTGAATTAAAATTGATTTTGGGTGTATAATTACCAAAATGGGTATGTCTAATTAAAATTAGATTTCATTTCTATTTTATAACATAAATTAAATTTATGTTGTATTAATAAATTTAATCATTTCTTTGACAAAAATAAATAAATTTTATCATTTATAAATTATTTTGAAAAAATCAGTCATAGGTTATTAATTTAATTTTTAATTGATTTTGTTTTCTTTTGAAAGGTTATATCATAATTTTTTTAAATAAAACAAATACAAATTGATGGTACTTCTAATTTATTTTTTCCCTTTTAAAAATGAAACAAACCTAACCTTAAGGAGACTAGGAGTAGGAGGGATGGGTTTCGTACACCCAAAAAAAAAAAAAAGGAGTGATGGGTTTCAGTGATGAAACGCATGACATGATGACGATAATAGATGAGGTTGGCAATTGATATCATCTTGACCGTTCATTACAACATTCGTCACTAGGATCAGTGACGTGGCCCCTCTATAGCTGTCATTTTCCCTGTTTACCTCTAACTAATGTTTTTACTTCTGTTGGATTTGTTTACTCTGTCCAAGATTTCCCATTTTGGTTTTTGCTTTTCTGCCCCTTGTTTTTCCCTTTTCTCAATTGTTTTGGTTATCTCTATATAAACAAATGGGACACCACTCCTCAAAAAAATAATTGCCTGACAATTTTTTTTAAGCGAAAAGTAAATATATTAAATAAAAAGAAAAGATACAACGACCGAGAAATATAGGATTTGACTCAAGAAAACTCAAACGGGAATACATCGTGATAAATCAGTCCAAGTGGATTTAATATAATTTATTCTAACAAAAATTGATTTGTATCAATTATGTAACTAACACCAAAGTGAATTTATCCTAACTAATATTTACTTTGACAAATCTTGGATGAATGTAGTTTAAATGGTAAGTTAAAAGACAACTAGTAAGATACTTGTGCTTCCGCACGGGTATCCATTGGTTTGAATGATTTATTTAATTTGGGAGTTTTTTTATCAATGACAACTTTTTTTATGTATAGTATTTATTTTAAAAATTTGTATCATAGACGACTTGTCACATGTATAATAATTAATTTAAAATTTATATCATTGATGACTTATCACAGGTATAACTATTATTCTAAAAAAATTATTAATAACATGTTTTGTGTATAATAATTATTTTAAAATTTTGAACAGTGACAACATGTCTCGTCTATAACATTATTTTAAAATTTGTATTAGTGACGACTTCACTCGTCTATTATAATCCTTTTTTTTTTGAAGAAAGTAATTTAAGATAAACGTTCTTGAGTTTGATTTTTTTTTTTTAAAAAAACCACTTATGTGATTTTGCTTATTAAAAAACAAAGACGAATTTACATTTATATTATATATGATATGATGTTCTTGATTCTTAAGTTTTAGAAATACGATGTTCTTGATTCTTAACTTTAGAAACTATCCCTAAAAATATATTTTATGAGTGACAATATGAGTTCATTTAATTGAATATCTGTGTAGACAAGTTTTATTAAGAACAAAAACAATTCTTATCTAATATGTATTCACATTTTTGTCAAACTTCAAATTAATATACTTACTTTCTCAAAAAGCCAGGCGATTAACAATTTTTTTATATTATTGATTTATACAAATTACATCTTTTTAAAATATTTGAATTGCTAATATATCAACTTTATTGATTTCATTCATAGGTTTTTTTTAGGGAATTCATAGGTTAAAAAGAGAGAAACGGTGGGCTTGTGTTAATTAATTGAGACACTATAAATAGGAAAATTATTTAGGATCAAAAGTGAAATCAGTGGGAAAGTCCAAGAGGATTAATGAAAGGGTAACGTAATGTGACAAAAAACCACAACATCATCCATTGGATTGGATAAGGTTTGAAATTATTTTGTTCGCCAAAACTATAATTCAAATTTCATATGAAATGAAATACTCCCGCCCTTTTGAAAAGCAAGAGGCAGATTGGGAAAATCAAAATTGAAATAATTTGATTTGATTTGGAATTGTAACTCTCCTTGTTCAGTCATTTACCTCTTGCATACGCTATCTATCGAATGTGGACCACACACCAAGGTGCAAAACTACAAAAAATGTGTTCAAATATTTATTAGGAGTATTGAGTAGTAGTGCATTGGTACTGAGGACATTTTTTTTTTTTTAGTGGCAAAATATATGTGTGTGTAGATATTAAAGGAAAAACTGTACAAAATACATCAAGAGGACGCCCCGCACCAACACAAGAAAGGGAAGACCATGACCTCACAGGCGAGGAAAGAGAAACACCCCAACCTGCAAAGGTTAATCTTTTTAGTTGTGTGCGTAGGTTTATAAATTACTATTATCATTTCGTCTATTTATCAAGAAAAAAATTAAGGTTAATCTTTAAAAATATTAAGGGTCGGTTTGTCATAAACTTTTTTTGACAAATGATTTTTTCTTTGTGGTATTTCGGAAAATGATTTTCATGAAAATTTACTCAAAAATAGTACAAGTTCATTTTAAACTTATTTGTTATATTGTAAGAGAAATTCTTTTGCCAAAAAAAGAGTAGTTTTTTTGGTAAAATAAAAAAATTGACATCAATTAACTTAGATATGTATTTTTAAAGATTTAACATGATAAAAATCACATAATTTTTCTAAAAGATATCTCGCAAAAAAAAATTATGAGAAGAAGTTCAATATAGCTTGTCATTTTAAACATTTTTTGAAATCATATTATACAAAACAAAAATTATTCAAACCAGTTTCTCGTGTGAAATTTTCTTTAAAAATTCTTTGTTGAAAAAGTATATCAAAAAGATTTTAATTATAAGGATCATTTTTAAAAAAAGTTATATCAAAATCCTAAGTGTATATTTGGTATTGCAATAAAAAATATTGATTTTGAATAAATTGATTTTACCTATAAAAAAAAAATACGAGAAGAAGTTCAATATAGCTTGTCATTTTAAACATTTTTTGAAATCATATTATACAAAACAAAAATCATACCAAAAATTATTCAAACCAGTTTCTCATTTGAAATTTTCTTTAAAAATTCTTTGTTGAAAAATTATATCAAAAAGATTTTAATTATAAGGATCATTTTTAAAAAAAGTTATAACAAATTCCTAAGTGTATATTTGGTGTTGGGATAAAAAATATTGATTGAATAAATTGATTTTACCTAAAAGTAAGTAGAGTATTATGTAGTTTATGTTTTGATATATTGACATCAAAGCGAGTTGAACGGTAAATTTTATTGTAAAAATTACATTTAGACTCAAAAGTTGCAAATATTGTTTTCAAATCAAATCAATTTTATAGACAACATTAATTTAACTTGAGAGCACGGGGACTTGGTAAAAGAATTGTTCAACTATTTTCATTGTTAAAAGTGGTGGTCATAAACAAACGGTTGGTAGTGGTTGATCGATTATATATTGCTCCTATTTCAATTATACATTCACCTATCGTCGTCCATGCATCTCAATGTATCACATATAACGCAAGATCCTTTTTATTCTCTAACCTCAGATGTCTCGCCTAGTTGGCTAATAGAAAGACATTACGCTCCAACAATGTATGTGATTGCAAACCCAATACGATGTCTTGTAACTAGCATATATAAATGCATTTACCCATGTCCTTACAAATAAATATGTTTAGCACTGCCTAAATCAAAAGATCCATTTTGGATTGCACGTCGAAAAAGTATAAAATGTAAAAATAGAGACATCGACATAAGAAAATATGATTTATATATAACTCGTCATACCAAGTATTTACATTAGATTCCTAACAAATTACACCTAATCTCAACTCAAAGAGAGATTAGTTACACATAATATGTATAATTTACGATATAAATGAGAGGGTGACACAATGTTGTGTCAATCAACCTTACTTACGATGTTCTACCTCTTTTCTGTCTTATCTCACTATCCCAAACTATTTTTTTTTCTTTCTAAACCTGTCAAAACAAAGAATGTCCTTAAACGAGGCTGCAAACCTTTATTTATAGATTCTAAAAAAGTACCCTTGTCGGGTGAGTGAGTTGTTTGTTGGTCAAATAAACATTTATTCTCCAATGAGTTTTTGTTATCACTCAACTCGAACTTAAATCACCATCCCTCGCTGGGTGATTTTCATCTGTTTCAGAGCATGCATCCCTAACTTTAGACCGCCAAACCATAGTTCTTCTCATCAAGTGAGTGATTTGATGCACCTTTGTGGAGCTATTTAGGGTCTGTTTGGTTCGAGAATTAGGAGGGGAGGAGAGGGGAGGGGAGGGGAGGGGAGATATTTTAATTAAAAGTGTGTTTAGTTCACAA
>Ga0315914_1008347_pt1 | contig 13880 bp, 6 predicted proteins | sample MpolenodulesMG_FD_203920 | JGI IMG/M metagenome (GOLD analysis project Ga0315914, IMG submission 203920) | Medicago polymorpha root nodule microbial communities from Los Angeles, California, United States - elongated nodules | ecosystem: Host-associated > Plants > Roots > Nodule | place: USA...
TCTGGATTAGGACAACCTATAATGCACAGAATCAATAAATCGTGGGAGTGTTAATTGATCATGTTTGATAGATACTGTGTTTATATAATTGGAAAAAACAGAAGAAAGCAACAATTTTATTTATTAGGCCCTTACTCTGGATTAGGACAACCTATAATGCACAGAATCAATAAATCGTGGGAGTGTTAATTGATCATGTTTGATAGATACTGTGTTTATATAATTGGAAAAAACAGAAGAAAGCAACAATTTTATTTATTAGACCCTTACTCTGGATTAGGACAACCTATAATGCACAGAATCAATAATGCTTAGTAAGAAAACTACAGGATTTTTTTAGCTTAGTCAGTCCATCGTCAGTCGTCACGTTGGTAACAGGTCTCATGTTCCTCCACAACCAGATTAACTTGATAGTTGCAACTTAAGTTATTCTCAATTAATATTATATATAATATAATTAGAGTATATTTATTATATAGGATACAAACTATATAGATTAGGAATATCAATTCTTGTAAGTAGTGGAGAAATTTGATTAATGCGTTAATAATTGTTGGGCAGATTTATTTCCTGTTATGCTGTTTGCCTCAAATCTCAGACCTGCAGATATTCATATACACAGCTGTCTGCTGCGTCATTCTTAGGCCGTTTATGCCTCTGGCATGCTCTTGCTTATGGACTTCAACGTAATTGGACAGCCACTCCTTAGTCTAGGTATGTGTGCCTTCTTTTCCAAGCAAGTATCTAAATCATCAAGGGTCCACCTACGCAGCAGTATATTTTGATTTCCATCCATTTGTTCAAGAAAAAAGATATATATTTTGGCACGGCAGAAAAAACTCACGTGTAACCACTAGTTAGTCTGTGTAGAAAGACCAACATTGTCACTTTTGCCATATTCATCCCGAGGCAAGTCCTAGGTCCTGATCCAAAAGGTATGAAACTGTATGGCTTTTGCATTTCCTGCAGGTATAAATACGTAAAATAATTTCATGACAGAAGGACATGGCAGAAAACAGAAAGAAAGAAAAAAACCAAGGCAAAATAAGAGAGGGAGAGTGAGAGCTAGTTACATCAAATCTTTGTGGGTTAAATTTCAGTGGATCCATGAAAAGATCTGAGTCATAATGTATACAAGTTGCATCAATGTTAACGTGCCAACCTTTCTTTATTGCATACCCTGTTGTTGCCACTTGTATAGTTAATAGCATAATCATGAACACCAGAAGGACTGATGATAACAGCCCTCCAATGGTTGAGTCTAGCTAGATTTAATGAAAACTTGATTTGATTATCTTCAAAAAGAGTTGAGTATTTTACCTTCAATTGTACAGTCTTTAAGTGCAACACGAGGAAACCATAATAGGACATTGGACATTCTCAGCGTTTCCTTAACTACCTGGAGAAAGAACACAAACATTCTTGACATTTAAGTTATTCTGTAATAGGTGCTTCCAATTTGGAGACAAGACAGGTAATCATTTTATAGGTTATGTAATGTTTCTTTGGGTCTAAGTCTAAATTCCAACCTTCAGACCATAACGCATGTTGTTGATATCTTCATGATTAAGTGAAGCTCCTTCTGGCTTCATTTTGGTTAAAGACAATTGTTCTTCCTGTAAGTCAAGATAAACATTATCCTAACGTGCAAGGGGGAACATAAAGAAGGAAAGTTTTACTAAATTAAATTATGTTGTTTAGTATAACGCTGATACATATGAATGGTAATAATTGTAGATTTGTTTGGTTCAATATTGTACCACAACTACAACTATGCAGCATCTCACCCTGAGTATATCCTGTGCGTCCCTGTTGTCATGTAGAAATTTTACACTCCACATCATTGCTGCTGCTGTAGTAGTTTGTCCAGCAATTATCAATGTCAAAAGATTATCCATAATCTCCGAGTCATCAAGTTTTTCGCTGGCTGGAAATGAGTCTCTCTGCAACATGGACTGCAGGAAGTCCCCTGTAGACTCTTCTCCCCTCCTACGTCTGGCAATGATCTCTTTGAAGGTTTCCATGAGCCTGTTACGAGCCTGTTTCATGTATCTTCTTTAGTTCAACCTTATGAAAGTTCAGCGAAGAAAAAGAGAAAAACTATGTCTGATTTTTTCCCTTAAATTAATCAGTACTTCATAGGAAGCGTATAACCGAGTCAATCACTTAAATTTAATTCTGGTACTAGTAGGCCTTTCTCATTGAAGAACTAATAAATCACATACTTGTGTAAACATCACTAACCGTGATGCCTTTATAGTATCTGGTGCCTGGAATCATGACAGGAAAGGACAACATGGCATTAGAGACTGCAGTGCAGTCTTTTTCGATCTGCCGCAGTAATGAATCCTCTGTGATGCTCATCAGCATACCACACATTGCATCAAATGTCATCTATATGCCAAACATTTCATAGGAGTTATGGGTCACACCACAGTATCATTATACTTAACTTGAAATTGGTATTTTTAAGGTTTTAAATAACAATCACAGTTCCGTTATGATCCTTGGATATTGCCAAAAAATTGCAGTCAATTATGACACATGCAGCCGCAATTAAGGTTGCAATGCAAACATGAAAATATAAATGCTGCTACAGTTGTCACAGTATGTTGTTTGTAGATTGAGTTACCATTTAAAATGTTTCCACAGTTAGATTAATTGAGTTCCCATCTAAATGCAGTTACATTTGAGTGCTTTCAGAAGAAAAACATAATACAATCTAAATATACCTTTTATGCACCACTTATCATACTTGACTAAGAAGGCAACATAATCAAAGTGGGGGAAAAACTGTTTTTACCTCCATGCAGAAATCCAGCGTTTTGAAACTTTTCCCGCTTTCTTCTAGCTTTTGCAGCCTTCCACTCAACAATTTGTCAAATTTTGTGATAAATGCGTAGAGAGAGGTCATGGAGAATGGTTCAGATAGAAGACGCCTTATTCTTTTATGGCTCTCAACTGGTACACATAATAAGCTTTTCTTACCCACGGCATCTGCCATTGATTTTACATAACCCTTGTTGAATAGATCAAAGTCATTAGCAAATATTGTCCTTGCACCTTCAGTAGTAGGAATATATATGTGGACCTTGCCAAATAGTCGTGTCTTGAACCATCTTCCATGCCTACTCACATCAAATCAACAAATCACTCGTGTTCCATTGGCTCATGTTTTCAATTTATTATTAGTATTCTTACTAAACTTTATAATATAGATATGATTGTGGTCTAAAAGATACTTAGGATTATTCAGGTTTAAAACTCTACGGATAATAATAAAAAGTTTTTTTTTATTAAGGAAATCAAAAGTTATTGTATAGTTGCATATTTAAATCAAAAGGAAAATTCACCCTCTTCGGCACCAAACGGTTTGGCCACTCAATTAACTAAAGTGTCTTCATCCTTGCGGGCTTAAAGCTCGGGAGCTATACTCGATACCAAACTGTTTGGTCATTTGATCAGCTAAGGTGTCTTTGCCCTTTGGGGCATAACACTTATGGGTTATGTTCGGTACCAAATGGTTGGGACACTCCGTCAATTAGAGTGGACAGTTGCTTTTCTGACATATAAAACTTCATAAAAACACATGTAAATGACGTTTTTACTTCCAACGATAGTTAACTACCGCTGGATTGATCCGGCAGTAGTTAACTACCGTTGTATACCAACACAGCTTAAAAAAAAATTTAAAAAAAAAGCTCCAACGGTAGTTAACTACCGTGGAGCATGAAAATTAAAATTAATCCGCTGCTGCACTGATGGCAGTATACTTTTGACGAGCATAGGTGTTATAATCAGAAAGCTTCCTTGTTGGTGGACTACCCACCTACGTGCCCCAAGCGAATTTAAACAGGAGATAGAAGCATTTTAACCTTTCATTCTTATCACATCCTTGTCTTGCACTTAGTTGTTTTGCAGTTCCTATATTTTCAATCTTTTCAGACTTCATGCTCCACGGTAGTTAACTTTTTTTTTTTTTTTTTTAAGCTGTGTTGGTATACAACGGTAGTTAACTACCACCGCGGATCAATCCAGTGGTAGTTAACTACCGTTGGGTCAAAAACGTCATTTACATGTGTTTTTAGGAAGTTTTATATGTCAGAAAAGAAATTTTCATTATAGTGTCTTCTCCCTTTTGTTACCAACCGATTGGTCCAAATGATCCAGTCCACGACATATAAAAGACTAGTCGAAACATCGATAGAAGCTCTTCCTAAGGAAGAATCAAGTGAGCATATACAAGGAGGATTGCCTTGACTTACATACATGTGACTCAAATAAGATAAGTTAGGGGCATGAATGACCAAGCAGGAACTCCTACACTTTCAATTTATTTTTATTTTTTTTAACTAAATCACTCAGTGAGGGTAGACATGGCTTCAACGGCCAAAGACTCCTTTCGAACATTGTATGATACATGTCCACCTGTTCTACATTACCTAATTATTACTAATCGCGAGAAAATATCTTATGCAAACCACACACCCCAAAGAGGGTTGGTCTCAACAAAGGGAAGAGGTCCCAGATCCTAGGGGAGGTCACTCTTATACATGATAATAAGAGGAGAAAAAGGATAGAGACGTACATCACGCAATTCTCAAAATACCAGGTTATCTTTTAAATCAGGACGTCACTCGCCCTTAACAGTGGTATGATCTAGACTTGAGTTTTCAGACTGAGAACACACCTATCAATGATTATTTTCTAATTGAATTCATTATATATTAGTATAAAAAATTCAGTTGTACAGTTAACTTGCACATGTAGTACACTAATACACTATTATGCTAGGTTAGATCACTCTTACTTTTCCAACTTGTTAAAGCCTTGAGGTTAATGGAACCAAATGAAAACAAAGTTTAGCCTTGGATGATAAAACAATAACCAGTCACAATATGCTTGAGAGGATTCTTGAATTTGTACATATTAAGATGGAAGTCACTTACCATAACCGTCTTAGTCTGACAAAATCATAGCATCCTCTTGTACTATTAGTGGCTGAAAGTAAAGAAAAAGTTTCCCCAATAAGAGGTAATCCAAGCCGGCCAGGGATATCTTCTCTATTGTTTGTAGCTCGTTTCCAAGCTCTTGAAGCTAAATATGTTAATCCTATAGAGAGAAGCAAGACCACGATTATATCATAATAGTTTTGCACTACAAAAACTAATTCTTCCCTTGATAGATTCCACATCTCTTGTTTTATTGCTTCCCTTTCTCTTAACAATGGCGATGAAGAAAAACCAAATAACAAGTTCTTGAGCTATGGTTCAGTTAGATATATACCACTTATAAAAATGCTATATAAAAGGGTACGAAGTCAATATTATATAATCGAGATGCTTTGTTTCGTAAAATATTAGAACTAGGAGCATCTTTGTAAATATTGCTAGTATAAAACCTGAAAGATTCGTATTACTAAAAGACACTATATATTGCCAAGTAAGAAAGCGATTTGTTTATTATTCAAAAGAACTTCACATCAAGATTGATCATAAAAGCGGCTAAATATTTGGATTCAATAATTTTTCACACTAAAAAAAATAGTGGACTAAACCTGGGCTGTGATTTAACAGATTTGGATGTTGATTGAAATACCTTCCACTATTCTTACAGGTGTTTGAAGGTAACATTACACTGCATGAAATAATACAAGTTGCACTTATTATTTCGTTACGAGTTGTGTTATTTGAACATAAAAATACAAATAATGTGTGTCACAATATATATCTATTTTTATGCATCTCTTACTTTTTATCTTTTATAACGTACAAACTTTAAAAAATACACATAAAAATCAAAGGAAATATCATATTTCACATCAAAACATCATTTCTCTCTAGTTATATGAGGTTGTGACATTAGCTCATGTGCTAAAAGAGATTAACCACACATTTTTCAGTGATTTTTAGATGGCACGCGATTGGTCATAGTGGAAGTATTTCAGCTTAGATTCTAAATCTAAACATATGCAACAATATTATGATGTGACTCACTTCATCAAGTTTCACATTTTTTTCTTCAAATTATGGTATATTGTGATTTAAAAAGAAAAAAGAGATTTGATTTCTTTCCCTTAAAGAGAGAATAAATTGAATTGATATATGCCGGAATGTCACTTAATTCCAAGAATACCAGCATAAAATGGTTGGATATTATAGACGAATGAAAATGACAACTAGGATGGTGAAGGGTCATAATTCCATAATTATGCACTTGCTATGCTCCAAAATCCCCCATAAAGCATGAGAAGGTTAGGCCATCAGCTCCCACATAAAAAAAACCACGTGTTTCCCTTAGATGTGATGAACCTTAAGTGACAATTTGCTCGCTTAATTTGGATAATTCAATTGGTATCTGCTTGATGATCCTAATCAGACAATATCATCTATTCATACAATTCTTGGCAAACTTAGTTTCAAAGTGAGGTGAGTAGGATTTGTATAGATGTATAGTTTTTTTTGTCAAGTAGTATTTATAGTGTTTAAAAATTCACTTTTTAAGGTAAAGAAGTGAGTTGTTTAGGGTTTGAACTCCGTTCTTTGCATATATTATGCAATATTTTTAATAACCGAGTTAAACTTACATATACACGAATCCACAGGTTTTATGCCCAATTTTAATGTAAGTTTTGTTAGGCGAAAAACTAATAGTAACTTATTATCTTAGGAGGGACTCTCAATTATATGCCAACCTCTATTGATGACATTATTTTAAATGAAATACCATAGTTTATTTTCTATAAAAATAAAAATCAGAATTTCATGACTATTTACCAATTGCATATAAAAAAACTACATAATCCCCTAAAAAAAACTACATAATCATATAGTTAGATCTCCCAATAAAACACTATATTATGCAACTTTCTAAAACATCTCAACAAATATTAGATAATATTTAGATGACATTGTAGTTGGTGACATTAGTCAACCACATTAACACAATATCACAAATGTACAAAAAAAAACAATGTGAAAGAGAAAGAAGAAAATCACTTGTGATATTGTGGTTGACCAATGTCACCAATGACACCAACCACAATGTCACCACTACCCACAAATATCTACGTAATAAAAATTCAATTGAATAACTTTTTTTCTTCACATCCATCAGTTTTTTCTTTTGAGTAGGGGTGAGCACAAAATTCAAACCTGCCCACCAACCGATATATCCGAGTCACCCACGGGTCCATCGGGTGGGTTAAAACGAGTCTCGGGTGAAGAAAGACTAAAACATAGGGTCTGTGTGGGTTTAGACGGTCGGGCCTGGTTTTTACAAATCCAAAACCGCGTAAACCGAACCCGACCGGCGTATAACAAAATTTACTCCATATCCAAGCATCATTTGTTGATTTACTATGTAGATCTACTTAAACCTTAAACCTGCAAACTTTACTTTAAATTTAGCCATGATTTACTTAGATCCATATATGTCCAAGTCCAAGGTGTAATATTTTAATTATGAACACGTGATATTGAGAACAAGAAAAACAATGATAACCAATCCCTGACATTTTTCTTATTAAATTTTTTATAACGTCAAATTTTAATGATTGCTATGATACTCTGATCTATGACATTTTTTTTGTTAATTTATTGATGAAAATTTTGTTAAAAAAATAGCCAGATGAATTTGAGATGATTAAAAAAATATTGGAGAAATAACCGAATCAACCCACCCGATCAAACCGAGATCCGTACAAACCGAGACCCGCACAAACCGTATTAATTTGTAGGCGGAATTGGATCTTTAAATTGGATGCTCGGTTTCATACATATTGCCGAGTTCAGGCCCAAACCCACCCGAACCCGACAGTTGATCTACCCTACTTTTGAGGGAAGAGGGGTTTCTTACTTTAACCCCCACTTTAATTATTTGTTTATTTGCAGTGTACTCCGAGTTTCTAGGATGGAGGTGTTATGATCAGTTCCACAAACGTTGTACAACTTGTCACGTCCACTTTTTATCCAAAAATGATAATGATAGCGATGTTTCCATGACTTTCACTTCCATGGATGCTTAAAGCCTTAAAGGGGCGGACCCAAGAGTTTGAGAGGTGTAGGGGCCAACTTTACATAGAAGTGAAGTGAAGTGATATAAGAATATTTCTTCACAATGGTTTGTTAGAAAAAAAAACTCATAAAACAACAATACTATAGAGATAATATTACAGGATTTGTCTAATGTGACATATTAGAATAATCTTGAAATGTTCTTAAAATGTCTATGTGAGTTTGTTGTTAGAGATATTGCATAATATATTCACAAGTTGTGGTTTGAATGCAGACACTCATTTATTCACGTCAAGAAGATGATTTTTTTTTTGATCTAGTAGCATAATGACTAGAATTCACCTTTTTTAAGATGAATAAGTGGAGTGTCTGAGGTTCGAACCCCGGCCCCTGCATATAACAATGCATGTCCATACTAACAAGATGAATTTCTAACCAATAGATTACTTGAAGAAAAAAAAGAATAGTCTTGAAATATGCAATTGTATTTCTCACCGTTAAACCAACAAATTTCATGTTATCTATTTGATTTAATGATAAAATTTATTGATTCAATGGATAACACTCAATGTGCACAAGTTAACATTTCCTTTTTTTTAAACAGAATACTTATATTTATTTTAGGGAAGAATACTTTTTTTTTGATCGAATACTTATTTTATTTGTACACCATTGAATTAAACAACAATATAAAATAATTGAAAATAATTTTGAGTAAACAAATTGAGACAGTTTTAAAATACAATTTTTCTAAAAAGTTAAATCAGTCCCTCCAAATTGACATCGAGGATAATTGAATCAGAAACCTTAAGAAAGAGTATGTTCTAAATCTGTAAGTCAAAACTACCGGGTCAACCCAAATAGGTTTATAAAATAAAAATATTAAAATAAGAAACTAAAACAAATAATGAGAATCGACAATACTATTTCACAAGAGTATCACAAAAAGTCGGTGGTTATGAGGCAAAAATAAATATAGATATAGATATAAATGATTACTGAGTTTTTTATTTCTATAAATATTTTAAATTTTGATTTTAGTGTCTCTAAAACAATTCATCAAGTTTTGTCCTTCAAATATTTTACATCACAATTTCTGGTCTTTAGTTTTAAGTCAACTCACATGTACCCTTCATATTTGTGAATGACTTTTTTTATAAAGATTTTTAGAGTATTATAACAATATCTCCCACAAAAACTTATTATTTTTTTAACTAGTTTACACTATTGAATCAATAAATCTCACAATTAAATCAAATAAATATGATGGACCTTGGGGATTGGCTGTTGTTTTTATTTTTCAATTTTCACTTTGTTCTTCAGGACTGATCGATGTAACTTTGTTTTGCTTCTTTAGGCACTTCTTATGTTGGAGAGCAAAACTATTTTTTGTTAATATATCTATTTTGCCTTGTTAAAAAAAAAATATGGACCTTATTAATTAAATTGTGAAAAACACATTTGTGCATAATACATGACTATTTTATAACACATTTGACGAATCAAGTGATGAAAAGTGCTAGGAACACTCTTTTTAATAACATTTTTTTTATTGAGTGAAATTAATGTAAATTTACACTTTAAAATTTTATATAAAATGATCAGACTTCACATAAATTTTACATAATAAAAGAATAAACTTTGAAAAAACAGTTTTCATCACACTCGTACTACTCGAATATTTTCTCTATAGTATTATTGTTTTAAGAGTTTTTCTAATAAACATTTGTGATGAAAATAAAATATTCTTCTATGCAAAGTTGGCCCCTACACTTCCGCCACTGCATGGTTCCGTCTCTGGGCGCTTTACCAGTGTTTAATTTTTAATTTATCACTTTATTTATAGCTCAACTTTTTCCCACGAAAAAGCTTTTATATTTTTGTTGTTATTTTTATTTTATTTATTTACATAGGGATGGTCTTGAATAAGGACATGAGGAGCGGCCGTTTATGACACCATTTTTTTAAATACACTAATTTTTTTTTATTATTTAGTAGTTAATATTATATAAATATTTTTTTTAACTCGTTAATTTTAATAATTATATTAAAAATATATTTTTAGAGAACCTTAATTATGAATGAATCTTTTGCAACAAAACATAACAAAAGGCACAACTTTACTGATTTGTTCAGGGCATAAAAAATCTTAGCATCGATCTTGAATTTACAAGAGGGGCTTTTGTTGTTGTTGTTAATCACTACCAAAATCACTTAGGATTAAAGGCCAATTTGTTTCGGTTTTTAAAAAAAATAACTTTTATGGTGTTTTATCTTTTTGCTATAAATTTTGTAAAAGGGAGTGTTTTTAAAAAAAGCCTCAAATAAGAAATCAATTTAAATAGCTTTTTATATTAAAAAAATGTCATGTTATGTATTTTATCATTTTGTTATGATTTTTATGGATAATAAAATTTTAAAGAATCCCTAAACTATTCAAAATCATTCTTGAGAGATATAATTTTCAAACAAAATATGTGATTTTTTTATTATGTTAAAACTTATAACATGAATATCTAAGTTAGTGAATGTCATTGTTATTTTAATTTATAACAAATAAGTTTGAAATAATGTTTACTATTTTTTATTAAGTCCTTATAAAATCATTTTTAAAAATATAAAGTATTTTTTTTAATCTATAACAAACAACTTCTTAATTTGTATACATCGATAGTGTAATTTTTTTTTAGGCTGAGTCCCAAAAACTAAGGTCCCAAGACCTAAAATGAGCTCAAATAGATCTTAGTGGGTTGTGTGGGATATGTTTTAACGAGCATCATCATATAATTTCTTTGTGGAGATTAACTTCATTGCAAATTTTAATTGCGAGAAATGATTTTTGTTCAATCATTTTATGATAAATTTTGGATAATTTTCTCTCTTATACTTACATTATGATATTGTTCTCTCTCTCTTATTTTTAATCAATAAGAAGAGCGGAAAAAAAAATTGTCAATAAATAATTGTATAAATATCATTACTTTTTAATTCCTATTGATATGAGTGTTTTTCTTTGGGGAGGTTTCATTTGTGGCAAATGTTGTATACGAATCATGTAGTACTTAGGAGCATGCATCTTTCATATTATTTTATTTAAATTTATTCAGTGTACTTTTGTAATTTAATAATTTTTAAACACTTTTATTGCAAAAAGATTTTCAGGCTATTTATTTCATGTTCGTTTTCCTTGTGTTTAGTTTTATTTGTCATGAATGAAAAAAATTGACCCCTTAGACCAATATTTAAGGTATTGATGAGTAGATGCATAATTGATGATGTTGCTTGATATGTGAACGAGAAAGTTAGAAAAAAAGACTTTATGTTTAAAACATGCACCAATCCTCTCTCTTAAGGATAAAATTATAAAAGTAATAATAATTACAAACAGATTTATTACTACTTTTAATTTTCTTATTTCCCGTTATTTTTTAAAAGAGCCTATAATTAAGGACAAATGTGGTATTAAATAAGCCATTGCATAGTTTTTATTTTCTTTTTAAATTTAATTAGAAATGCGGAGGTGGATTTTATTCCGCTTAGTTTAGTTAATTTTTATTTTTCATGATTTTCACTTTAAACCTAAATGGATGTTTTCTAACTATTAGTAAATAAATGGTGTTAAACTAATATTTTAAATAGTAATTTAGGTGCTTTTACTTGATAAATAAAATAACTATTAAATTAGTCATATTTTTTAGCGTGAGTTGAGTCATTACCTTACAAACCCTTTTAAAAAAAAGGGTTTTATTAACCAATACCCTAAGGGCAATGGTTAAGGATGTCAAAAATAGAAAATCTTCATCAAAAACAATAATTTTTTTACTTTCATAAAGCTAAACATTCTACTTTTCACCAATTTCCAATACATAATTTCTATTTTAATCTTCTTAACTGGTACCCTTAGGGTACTAGTTAGCATTTTCCTTAAAAAAATTCTAAAAAAATTGGGGCTTTATTAGACGGGTAAATCTTTCCATGAAGGACATATAAGCTAACTTTAAAGATAAGTTTCCATATGCAGTGAGATTCCAACACGGAAAATCTGATTTATTTACCATTTGAAGAAGGTTTGAGAGTTTGACGATGACTATTTTATAACAAATATCATGAGCCACAATTTGGTTTAAAACCTCCCAATTCCAATTAGTACAATAAGAAACTGGAATTTTCATTTGGCCTTGGGGGAACACCAATAGAACTATAATTCATTTAAAGTACCGCATTGTTTGATGCAATAAGATTTCCAAAACTGAACATGACGACCATCTTGAGTGAGCCAAGTTATGTTATCAGAAACTTCCTTCCAAATGCTGCTAATAGCTTTGGAAGCAGTAGTCTAGAGGAAACTTATCTTAAAGAGTTACCACATGAGTTCCTTCAAATATTTTTAGGTTGCCACATGAATATTATGGATTACATTGCGTTTTTTTTTACTTGCCAAAGCCGCCAATATGGATTTTTTATTATAAAAAAAATGTATTTTTGTGGAATCCAAAATCTCCGGTAAAGGGAAATTCAAAGCCGCTAAAGATTTCTAGTTCTAGCCGCTAGTAAAAGCATTTACCGGCGAAAACTTGTGTTAGTAATGTTTGCGACATCGTAACCGGAGAAATCATGGTTACTGGTAATGCTGAAATACTCATATTTGGCTATGAATGTTTTCAACCGTGACCTTTTCCAATGAAACAATAGCATTTTCAAAGCCTTCATTTGGAGGATTTGTCGAATACATATGTTTGGGATGCCTCTTCACTTGAGAAACGATAGGGAAATAAGATTTACAACTCTAAATTTATTGGTTGTGCTTTTAGTTATTTGAAGAGACATTTAGTCTCTTTGAGATCTTGGTTATATGTCTATTATCATGGAATTTGACTCTTAGTTTGGAATAGATTCAATTTCCACGCAACTTACCTTTCGCTCATTGGAAAGCTCTCTTATCTTCTTTGGAGGTCATCTTTACTCATACCTTGAGAGAAGGTAACACATGTTGATTGCTTGGTTAAGTTTGGTGCTACCAATGTCGATTTTTTTGAAGATTTGGATTTTCCTCCTCCTCCTCAATTAGATGTCATATTGCTGGCTGATACCTCGAGAGTCTTCAGATAAAGGAATTCTTAGTTTTTTTTTTGTTGCTTAAATCTACATTTGGACCCCTATTTTTAAAAAATATAGGCTTAAATAGGTCTTTCGTCCCTGTAAATATAGACCATTTGAATTTTCGTTCATGAAGTTAGTAATCCTTCCAATCTGCCACTACAAAATTTAATCATTTGACTTTTGGTCTTAATTAAGTTTTTTTTGTTGAGGTGGGTTGTCATTAGCGACATGGTGCCAATGTGGCAAGTGATGATTGAGCAAGGTGATTGGCTTAAATAGGTCTTTCGTCCCTGCAAATATAGACCATTTGAATTTTCGTCCCTGAAGTTACTAATCAGATGTAATTATGACCATTTTTCAAATGATTAATATTTGCAATGGCAAAATGGAAGGATTGGTAACTTCATGGACGGAAATTCAAATGACTTATATTTGCAGGGAGGAAAGACCTATTTAAGCCAAAAAATATATGATGTTTTGGATCCTTTTGATCCATTGATTATTTTATTTTTTTGAATTTTAGTCCCCACCTAGTTTTGAAGTCAATTTTGTTGATGTGGCTTTGTCACTGATAACATGGCAACTCTAAATTTATTGGTTGTGCTTTTAGTTATTTGAAGAGACATTTAGTCTGTTTGAGATCTTGGTTATATGTCTATTATCATGGAATTTGACTCTTACTTTGGAATAGATTCAATTTCCACGCAACTTACCTTTCGCTCATTGGAAAGCTCTCTTATCTTCTTTGGAGGTCATCTTTACTCA
>Ga0315914_1008348_pt1 | contig 13878 bp, 6 predicted proteins | sample MpolenodulesMG_FD_203920 | JGI IMG/M metagenome (GOLD analysis project Ga0315914, IMG submission 203920) | Medicago polymorpha root nodule microbial communities from Los Angeles, California, United States - elongated nodules | ecosystem: Host-associated > Plants > Roots > Nodule | place: USA...
GGAGGCACCGGTTAGCGTGACCCTAAAAAAAAAAGTAGAAAATTGGAAACTTTTTATTAATTCAAATAGCGTTAATGGTTTACAACGATTTTGAAGATATTCTAACTCATCACTTTTACTGTAACGAGTTACAATGTTAAATTTTGAATAGATTCAAACTCTATACCTTTAAAAGATTCAAATCGGTTTACAATGTTAAACTTTTACCATTAAATCAACACTTTTACCATAAAATCGATCGAACTTAAGAATTTGATCTCAAAGATTAAGATTAAAGTAAAAGAAAACAAATTTCATCTGAAACACTAAGTTCGGTTTATAATCTCATGATCCAAAGCAAAGAGAGAAAGCATGAAGCAGATCATACACCATCATTATTAGGTTCATGAATTGAAGGGAGATATTGACCGAAAATCAAAAAGTAGTTGGGGGTTTATATGAGGTCTTGATCTCATAATGAGGGCACGAATTAGCCGTGCTCTATCACTTGAAGATAAAAAAAAAAGTGGGATCCTAGAAGAGAATGAATAAATAACGGGTGATACTAAGACACTTGTTGGCATTTTTCTTTTTTATTCAAAATCATGCAAATTTGTGGCATAGGAAAATACTCCCTCGGTCTCAATTACAAGAAAAAAATAAATTTTTCTTGTCCTAAATCATAAAGAAAAAAAGATTAACATTGATCTCTTTTATAATATTATTCCAAAAAATCATCTTTTTCAACAATATTTTTACTTGTTCTCATAATTTGCTCTCTCTTCACATCTTCTATATAACCAATTACTAATAACAATTGCTTTTACACATTCCCATTAAAGTGAATAAGTGGATAATTTAAAATTTGAACCTCAACTTCGCTTATTATATGCAATGTGTTCATCGATCGAGTTATGCTTACGAGAGTAAAAAACAAAATTTAAAATCATCATATATAGACTATTCTATTTTATTCTCAAGAATTATATAGACTATAAAGATAACAAAAATACTACGGCTACTAAAATTCAACGTAAAGTAGCAACAAACAACATGTGTGAAGCTTCCTTAATTATAGCTGAGCGAGAGTCAACAAAGTCAAACTTTGACATTAGAACTCCAACTACCAGTAGTAACTACTGGCATTAATCAAATTTGATCAAAAGGACTAGATAGTAGTAGTACGAAAATTCAACACATTATGAACAATTACACGCATGATTATTGGTTTTCATCCTAAATTAGAGTTCAAGTAAATAGTCATTTTGCCACTCAAAATTATAGCTAGGATCACACTTTTTGTCTTTTGAAAATTACGACAAAATAGTATGTATGAGGAACAAGATGATCAAGTATGCATAAGTATCCCACAAGGTTACAAAACATCGAATCAGGAACTAGTTTGTCTCTTAATGAAGTTCATATACGATTTGAAAGGAGCCTCGTGAAACTGGTATTTCAAGCTCTCCTATGAACTTTCGACGTATATGGTTTCAAACAGTGTTAACAAAAATACAACTTGGACATTCAAGATGAATGCACGATGCTTGCTTGTATGCCATCGTACTATTCACTTGTGTTTGTGACTATAAAAGAATTCTTCTTCTATTTACATGTCCATGTTGCACATGTTGGTTCCGTGTAGATATAAGACTTGATTTTAAGCTAATATGTTATTTACATGTTGCGCATGATTATGCTAGGAGGCTTGAACGGAAACAACTTAAGGTCGGAGGCATATTTGGTTGGGCACAAATCCAAATAAAAATATTTGGACACACAAAATCAAGAAAAAAATAAAAGAAAAATAAAATTATAGTATATCACTAAATACTTTTTATTTAAATTTGTTAGTTTTATGTGAGTATGCCCAAATAATATTTATTTGGACTTGTGTATATGAAAGACTATTCCCTTAAGCTCGTATGGAACTTGTAAGATAAAAAATGATAAAATTTCGTCCAGATGATTTTCATTTCACCTAGCAATATAGTTTTTTTTTTTAAAGTAAATTTATGAAAGAAGCTATAAATAAAAAATGAAACCGAACAATTCAAATCTATTTATCAATTTTTTAGAGATTAATTTAGAATTTGTTTCTTTTTTGACAACTTATTTATAAGTTATTTCACTACCAAAAAAAACTTATTTATAAGTTATTTTAAAAATATAACTAATGGTTTTTACATTCATTATTTTTAATCTTTCATTTACGACTCTTTAATTATATATAGTCTCTCCGACTCAAAATAATTGTCTCTTTAGTATTTTTTTCTCAATCTTAAAATGATTGTCACTTTTGAATATCAATGCAACATTTTTTTTTCCGCTACTAAACTTTTATTTATTGAATTTCATCCAACTTAACTACTAAACTAACTACAATTAATAAGGATATTTTAGTAAATGTCACTAATTCTACCACCTAAATCAACATAATTAATCATTTTTCTTAAAAATCGTGAACAAACCTTAAACAACTATTAATTTTTCTTGGAATGAGGTGTTCGATATCAATGATTATGCTTACTAACGTGAGTTAATTGTGGTTTCAACCTTGTCATTTCATTTTGTGTCAAAAAAAAATCTCTTTTATTTGGTATAGTCTCTCATAATTATAACAAGTTACGATTCATTTTTTAAATTCATTGAATAATTGATCTATTTAAGTTATAATACAACTTAGATATATCGATTATCTGATGAATCTAAAAAGTAATATTTTTTTAGGGACTGAAAAGTAATATTTGTTTATATAAAAAAACATTTTTAATTTATTATTTTTGTCTCAAGTACATCAATTAGTACTCATCTATTGAATTAATTTCAGAATTATGAGTCTCATTTATTGCAAAAATAACATTATTTTTTAATTCAATAAGTTAAAAAAATCATTTAAATATTATTACTGATAGTTTTAAAAGTAAATGTAGTCTTTATTCACACAAAAAAGTAAATAGTCTTTAATTTTAATAAATTAAATTTGTCAAAAAAAGTAATAAATAAAAGACTAAAAATATTAATATATATATATACATATAATTAAAGAAACGTTGAAAAAAGATACGTAAATAAAAGGAAATTTAGTTGGTAAAAGTTTTTTCAAATTGGAAGGGAAAATACTCAAACCACACTTTAGAGATACTTCTAAAAGAAATTCCTCAAAAGAAAAGAAAAACACCGAGAAAATAGTTATCAATGTTTTCGAAAATATGTCCGAAAATAAAAAGGATGTAACTTAGACAAGATAAGGAATAATAGGAGAAATGATATTTAAACAATCACTTTTAAATAATTTTTATGGTAACTTTTTCTCTCATACTTTCGTTGTATTTTTATTCTTTCTCTTTCTTTTTTTCTCTTTATTATTCTTGTTCAATAAAAAGGGAGGAAAAAATACTGTGACTAAAATTGTTTGATTTTAGTTGTTTAAATATCACACCTCTTGTAATATTAGGAACTAAGGTAAGGAAAGGAAAGTGCATGACATTGCATTCCTTGTAGATCGCCGCAACCTTTTCGACAGGATTTTGTTGTGGTGGTGGACAACAGGTGGATACGTTACTTAAAACACTTTTTTTTTGTTGCTGAAAGATACTTAAAACACTTTATTATTAACATGATTATACCACTATCATTATATTATTATTATTGACGAAAAGACGGACACGTTATCAACGTTGTTTTTTTAAAAAAATTTTGATTTTAATTAAAATTAAAAATATAAATGTTTGTTGTTTTCAAGTTATAATAAATCAAACTAACAACTATTATCTATTTCATTGACATCAACATTATAAGAAAAAAATATAATTTAAATTCCTTTTTAATAGAAAAAGTTATTTAAGGGTATAATTGAAATAATGAAAAAGTAAGTATAATACATATAATGGAAATGCTAGTAGATTGCTATAACGTAGCAAATTAATGTTTGACTCTTAATTAGAAAATATATCACATTGTCGATAAATTTTAACTCAACTGAAAAAATGTTGAAATTGTTAAGTCAGATGTTGTGAGTGTAGGTTTCTAATTACTTTGTCATTTCGTTTATCTAAACATAATCACGTTTAATGTCTCACACATCTCGATTATGAATACTTTACGTGGAGAAAATTTAAATTAAATAAAATATTTTACATTAATTTTTTTGATAGAAAATATTTTACATTAATTATTATTTTTTGACTATTACATTTAAAGCAAATAAAATATTTTACATTAATTATTATTTTTGACCAACACATTTAATATTTTTTTTTCAAAGAAACAAATTTAATATTTTAAATTCATAGTAAAATAATAAAATAATTGAACTTGATTCATGCTTTTACATTTAGTTTTATGAACTAGATTGAATGAAATTTTTGAGTCCGGGTACAAGAGTGGGAAGAAAGAGAGAGAGTGAGAGAGAGATGAGGGAGGTGTAAGAAACTGAGTATGTTAGCATTTTCTGACCTAAAGCTTTTATCTTTCTGCTTTGTTTCAACTTTGTATCTTTCATCTCAGCTTCATACAATACAAGGTTTCTCTAGATCTATTTATCCTGGGTAAGTTTGTCTTCCAAATCGTAAGTTTTTTTTTTTTTTTCATTCAAACTATTTGTGAAGTTTTTCTTCAAATCTGAAGCCTTTGGTCAACTGGGTTTCTGTTGAAATTACCAAGAGAATTTTTTATGTATTTTTCAGCTTTTAAAAATCTAATTTTTAGGTTTATGGATTGAAATTTGTAAGCATAGTAATGAGGCAAATTTATTCAACTGTTTGTATGATGAAATCTTAATCAAGATTGTGTGATTTGGAATTTCTTGATAATAATTTGATGTAATTGTGTTTTGCAGATAAAGGGTGCTTTGTGATCTAGCTTAGGAGTTATGGTCAACTTACATTAACTAGCAAGTTTTATGAGGTAGTTTCTCTTCCTTCATCCCTTACATTATGCTTATCTTACATGTGTTAACGATGATCGTTAAAAGAAAGAAATTTACAAGTGATTTTTTTCCCTTTGATATATGCAATTTTAGTTGGTAAATATGTGATAAATTTTTCAAGATTTATTGTAATAATTTATTGCCTTCTAAGGTGTTCCATAAACCATATAAAATCTAATTAAGATTTGTAATGTAACAAAATTATGTTTTTTTTTCCGTAAGTAGAAGCAAAACAATGCAAACTTTACTTCAGTAATCTACACTAACTTAAAATGTTTAAATATTTGTTTGCATTTGATTCATGGCTAGGATGCATGAACTGGATTGTGTGTAAATATTGAAATATCGGAAGCTTTCTGATTTGGTTCTTAGTTTTTGGATAGTATTTTGGTAGGAAAATGAACAGTAATAGCTAAATTCAACTATAATAATGTGACTGTTGAACTGATACTCTTCTTTGATGGCAGCATATGCTTGTACTGGTTGGTTATAGTCCATCAAAAGTTCACAAAAGAGATACTTATTCTTGGGATCCTACTAAGGAATGTCTTTCCGTAGCATAGTTCGTGACGTTCGTGATAGTTTTGGGAGCTTATCTAGGCGTAGTTTTGATGTCAAACTTACTGGCCATCATCATAGAGGAAAGTCTCATGGTTCTGTACAGGATTTGCATGATCAGCCTCTTGTAATTCAAAATAGTTGCTGGGCGAACTTACCCCCAGAATTACTATTTGATGTCATTCGGCGACTAGAGGAGAGTGAGAATACATGGCCTTCAAGGAAGCATGTAGTTGCATGTGCTTCTGTTTGCCAGTCTTGGAGGAATATGTGCAAGGACATCGTTAAGAGCCCAGAGTTCTGCGGCAAACTAACATTCCCCGTGTCCCTGAAGCAGGTTAGTTGCAGATTATCTCACTTTTTTTTTTATTAAGAATCAATTACATTTATGTTGAAGTAACAATGATAGTTGATAAGGTAGCAACATGCTGACTTTCTTGTTCGTTTCACTTTTCAGCCAGGGCCACGAGACGGAATCATTCAATGCTTTATCAAAAGAGATAAATCTAACTTAACATACCACCTATTCCTTTGTCTGAGCCCTGGTAAGCGCTCTTCGCTTACGCCTAGTTACCTAGTGGGTTTATATGCTTTTATGTTCAGATGCTTCTGGTGTGATTGTGTAGATTTGTTCGGATGTTTCAAACAGTTTAGGTTTTTTAAGTTACTGGCTATATGAATATTTGTGCATATGTTGGTTGTGGCTGCACGTGTAGATGTATGCGTCAATGAAGATTTGTTCTGGTGTGTTTGTGCATTTGATGCCACTTGTAATAGTGTGATTTGCGCCGATGCATGAAAATCAGACATTTCTATAACAGTTGTTATTCCGTGAATCTTTATTTCCTTTTGTGATTGATTCTAGGAGTCTTGGATATTCTTTGTTTGATGTCCATTACGTCGGGGGGCAATGCTAAACGGTCTATTCTGTCATTTTATATTAATTATTTTAGCAACATTACTTCTAAAGTTTTGATGCTAGGGAAGTTTTCTACGGTATCATGAACTCATTTTTGTTTTGTTCCTGTTTCAATTTTATTTACTTCGACTTTTTGGTTTTGTTCCTGTTTCAATTTTATTTACCTTGACTTTTGCAGCTTTATTGGTTGAAAATGGAAAATTCCTCCTTTCTGCTAAGAGGACAAGGAGAACAACCTACACTGAGTATGTTATTTCAATGGATGCTGACAACATCTCTAGATCAAGTAATACTTACATTGGAAAACTGAGGTAAATTTGCTACTTGCAAATGTTTGTCCTTCTCTCATCTACTATGTTAAAAACTTCTTTTCTGTGTCTATAAAAATTCTGCTGTTAAAACTACTATAGTTTACTATTCCGACTATCAAAGTGCATTCTAACTCCCAGAAGTAAAACAGCAGAATCAATAATCTTGCAATGTTGCAATGAATTTCAGTTGGTTTAAGATTAAGTACTTCTTTTATCGTCATATGTTTAGGCGCACATAACTATAATTAAATAAAAATGTGTTGTAAATGTTATTATCATTTATCAGAGGTAATAAATAATCTAGGCTTCTTATTCCATAAATAATTTTCCACTTATGTGATGCTGATATTCCTTGTTTGCTATTCATATCTTCAAGGCCATTTACTGGGTTTTTTCTGTTCTATTTTATATCTTTGTCTTCTTACTTGCAAGATTATTTATGTTATTATTTTGATACACCAGATCAAACTTTCTTGGAACAAAATTCATCATATATGATACACAGCCTCCCTGCACTTCTGCCCATATATGTCCTCCAGGGACTGGGAAGACGAGCCGTAGATTTTCTAAAAAGGTATCGCCAAAGGTCCCATCTGGGAGTTACAACATAGCTCAGGTAACATATGAACTAAATGTGCTCGGAACTCGAGGCCCAAGGAAGATGCATTGCATTATGCATTCAATACCAAACTCAGCACTTGATGCGGGCGGCTCCGTTCCCGGACAGCCAGAGCTAATTCACCGTTCCCTGGAGGACTCATTCCGGAGCATCTCATTTTCGAAGTCTCTAGATCATTCCATCGAGTTCAGCAGTGCACGGTTTTCTGAGATCGGGGGATCCTGTAATGAGGATGATGACGGCAAGATGAGACCTTTGGTTCTGAAAAACAAGCCTCCAAGATGGCATGAACAATTGCAGTGCTGGTGCCTTAATTTTCGGGGACGAGTAACTGTTGCATCTGTTAAAAACTTTCAGCTGATTGCTTCCACCCAACCACCTGCTGGGGCGCCGACACCATCTCAACCAGCACCACCGGAACATGATAAGATTATTCTGCAATTCGGCAAAGTTGGGAAAGATATGTTCACCATGGATTATCGGTATCCTTTATCTGCATTCCAAGCTTTTGCAATATGCTTAAGCAGCTTTGACACCAAGTTGGCTTGTGAATAGTTTTAATCATGAAGCAAAGAGAGGCCTTTAAAGTGAACTAATCAAACTTTGGTGATGGTAAAATTCTCCTTGTTTTTATATCTATCTGTCTTATTCTTATTACTAGTGTTATGGGATTAGGCCATTGTTATTGCTCAGATGCTGTATAACTATACTGTAACCTATGTATTAGGGTTTAAAGCATTTTTAACTTAAAATGTTGCTGTGTTTCTTTCTCAGTAGATTCATGCGTACCAAGGCCATGTTATCCTTGTACCAACAAACTATCATAGGTTATGTCGAAAAAAGAAACAATCTATCATAAGTTTAAACTTGTGTCTAAAATGACAAACTTGCTTTGATAAAATTTAAGATTTTAGGTTCTTCTGTCTGTCTACATTCTTTTGATATCAAACGCATGCTCGTGTACATGCTCGAGAGGATTGACATGTTAAGGTGACGAAGTTGCTGATTGTTCGACTAGTTAGATAATAGAAGTATGGTATATTAGGAATTATGGACACAAGAAATTGACAAATGTACACAACTTTCCTTTGTGCTTGAGTATTTACGTAATTCAAGTGATAGATAGAGCTATGCGGTGTTAGGTACGGTGTCTAAAAGTGTGTTTAAATAACACAATTTAGTAAAACATGAAGGAGGATAACATTATGTGTGGGATTCAACTAGGAATAACGAGGCAAAAATATGAAGGAAGGTAACATAATTTAGGTACGGTGTCTAAAAGTGTGTTTAAATAACACAATTTAGTAAAACATGAAGGAAGATAACATAATGTGTGGGATTCAACTAGGAATAACGAGGCAAAAATATGAAGGAAGGTAACATAATTTCTTTGTTGTTCTGTTTCAAAAAATGAATAAACAGTTCTTTTGTAGACCGAAATACAGTGCTGATGAGATGGAGTCCTTGAGATACTAGGTATGCCCTAGTATAAAGTCAAACAATTATTAGTCTTTTTTTTGTATGTGAAAATAGTGAAACAATTATTAGTCATCAATGAAAAAGAAATCCACATGATATATAATGCTTTTGACATGACTCTTGAGTATATAATAATAAAGTCAAATGTGAGACATCATAGAGAAGGACCACACACGGTATTATTGTGGTACTCAAATTGTTTTTTTGAGGGATATAGTACTCAAATTGTTGATATTATAAATAAAAAGTACTCAAATTGACTTTGATTTGCAATAAATAATTACACATTTATTGGTTGAAAAATATGATTTTTTTTTTTATAAAGTTGATATTCTTATTAAGAAGATATATTGATTCCATAGTCCGAGTTTTAATATTTATCTAAAATAATTTTGATCTTATTTTTTTATAATGTTGATCTTATTTATCTTTGAGATTATCAAGACTCTTTTCTCTATAGTAAAAAGAAAAATACTATTTTCTTTGAAAATTGAAGGGCTAAAAATCCAATATTAGATAGGTAAATGTTTTTTTTTAAATACAAAATTTTAGTTAAGTTATAATTAGATGGGTAAATGTTGGAAGATCCTTTTTTAATCAAGCACCTAAGTCTTCGATGATATGATCTTCTAATAAGAATTCACAAAAAAAACAATGTGGAGGCCAAAAACATAAAATATACTTACTTGGATCACTCTCTACTGATATCCATATTCACTACATTAAAAATAAGGTAGAGTTGGCAATCGTAGGTAGGGGTGGGCATAGTTCAGTTCGGGATGAAAACTGAACCGAACTGAACTGAACTGTTTGCTAAATTTAAAATAACTGAACTGAACTGAACTGTTTGTATTTCAAACTGAACTGAACTGTTTCAAACCGAACTGAACTGTTCCGAACTGAACTGAACTGTTTCAAACCGAACTGAACTGTTATTATTAATACCTTTGAAAAAAATATGAAAAAAACAAATGAAATTGAATTTTAGTTACCGAACTGTTCCGAACTGAACTGAACTGTTTCGAATCGAACTGAACTGTTTTGAACTGAACTGAACTGTTTCAGTTCAGTTTCAGAACTGTTAGTAATGATTCAGTTTTTTTTTGGTTCAGTTCAGCAGTTCAGTTCAGTTTTTGGTTTTTTTGCCCACCCCTAATCGTAGGTGACCTCTTGTTTTCTGAGAGTGTTGTTTTTTTCTCGTTGTGCTTGACTGAGAGTGAGGAGTGATCATTTTCTTGGCGCTATGGTTGAATTGAATATGGAAGGACTTTCTTTGGAAGGAGAAGATGACGAGGGGCTCAGTTTTGTAATCGAAGAAGGGAACATGGACAGCATGCAATGTGCTTTGGTCTCAGTAGAGGGTTCCTTAATGATCGTCTGATACGTTTCTATGCGATGTCAAATTGTTAAAGAAACGATGTCAAAGTTATTTGTTCCAAATTTTCTCGGGATATGATATGTATAGCAAAGAATGGGATAGCGAGAGTTTCACGACCATGTAGCAGTTGAATACACTTCCTATATTTCACCCATCACCCCCATGATTTGTGGACAAGCAGGCCTATGATTGGCTAAAACATTTTCTTGGTGCTCTCGGAATAAACAATTTCTAGATAAATAGCATCACCCAATTTTCTCATGCCCTAGACATGGAACTTGGAAGTGGTCTTAAAGTTCCTTGGAATTTTGACCTTGTCAGAGCTAGATCAGAAAGTGAAGGTGTTGTTCTTTCAGAACTTGTCGGGATCTTGTTGAGACCTTTCTCAGATCGAGGACTAGCGACCGTGTTACGAGATAAATTGGTTGATTGATTCATGAAAAGAATGCGGGTGGAAGAAACTAACTCACATAAATTGGAACTTAATTTAGTAGAAAACGAGATTTTTTTTTAGCTTAAAATAAACAAAAGACAAAGAAAAATAACTGTTTATTAATTGTATATAGGTTGTCGAGATTGTTGCTGAAAAGAAGTTGTTAAAATATCATTGATTTTGGTAAAATTGTGAACCGAAAACACAATAACCTTAGCTTTTAGGCTTAATTGCAGTTTTGTCGGCTCAAGCATTTCAATTGTGCGATATGTGTTCCCGTGATTTTTTTGAACGATTTTAACCTAAAATTAAATTTTATTGTTTGTTGGTCTATACTATAACATCAATCAAGTCTTCTATTGAGTGGAGCAAAGTTGATGAAAACATAAGCAGCTTCTGCATCTTTCATTGTACCAGAATGGTTAAAGGAAGACAAGAAGAACGAGTTAGGCTTTACACAAGGGGTTGGATACAAGTGGTTCAAGTCAAATCAATACCCAAACACCTCTCTTGAGTCTTGTCCAGATTGAGAGGTTCAAGTGAGATTTTTTTTGCTGTTTTTTAAAACTCTAATACACAAGAGCAATGATATTTGAACAACTATTTTGGTACAACTTTTGGGACAACCTTGTTGTTCTCTCTTCTCATTGGTCAAAAACAATGGAGAGAGAAAAAGCAAGGGAGAGAATAAGAAGGTAATGTGAGTATGAGAGAGAAAGTTGTACAAAAATGGTTATACAAATATCATTTCTCAACACACAAATTAGCCCTCCTTTTTTAGGATGGTGAATTAACATGTTTTTATTCATGTTTTTTTTGTTGAGCCCCGGTCTCTAATGAAGTTCCCCCCTCTTACATTGTTTAACATTTGGTCCTTTTTTTTTGTGGTGACCGGGGTTTGAACCCCGGACCTTAAATATATTATGCATTGTCCCTGCCAACTGAGCTAAACTCACAGAGACATACATTTACATTTGGTCCATTTGTTATGGGAAAAACCGACTAAAAAACATTTACTTTCTAGAAAAATGACAATACGTTAGAGTGTATTTTTGGTATAAAAAAGTCAACCAAAAGTTTAAAATATAAATAAAATATTTAATACGTGTGACTGCGGAAATTCGAACAAGTTACCCCTCCGGTCTCAAATATAAGAAAATATTCTTTTTTTAGGTCCATTGAATAATTAATGTATCTGCTTTACAATGTAGACCAGATACATAAACTACTCAATGAACCTAAAAATGGTATCTTTTCTTATATTTGAGACCGGAGAGAGTAGTAGGTAGGCTCACGAATCAGGGATTAATTTTAAAAATGCCCCAGAATTGAATTTGGAATTTAAGATCGAAACTGGATAAGAAAAAAGTTCAAGTCAAAATTATCATGAAATTATATGACTTGAATGGAAATGGTGATTAAATGTAAAGAACTATACAAATTTTAATTTGTGAGAATTAAACTTTACAAAATTTAATTTCAATGAAGAGAGAATCACACCAAAGTCCTCATACGCATAACTCAATTGACAGATATCATATTATATATGCATGGATCGAGATTTGAATATCAGATTTTGTGCTTATTCACCTTAAGGATGGTTTTCTAATTACTAAACTACTTGAAGAAAAAAAAATCACATCAAATCAATCATTATATAATACTGCATTATGTTTAAGTATTTTAATATGATTATGACTTTACACCACATTTATTTTTTATATATGTATTTATGTTGCACATAATCTATATATCCCTCTTTTTCAATGATCAGCAGCAGCTGTTTTTTGGGAGTAGTAGTGGCAGTACAGGACGCACTGGACTGTCACTGTTTTGGTTAATTGTCTTTGGGCACCCTGTTTTCGGTTCTGTCATTGATAGTGGTAGTTATGGCTTTGTATCTTGGTGAGTCAACTAGATTACAAGTTCATAACTAATTACTACCTTGGGTTATTGGTGTTAGGTGGATGATTTTATTCTTTGGGATTAGTGTGGAGGGTTGGTGTTCTGTCTATATGCGGCACCATTTGCATCTCGTTTCGTCCATATCTTGCATCTTACAGGGATGGCGTTAATAATATTTGCCGATTTAAAAAAAAAAAATCTATATATCCCTCTCAAAAAACAAAAAAACTCATCTATATATCATTAAAAAAATTATCATATATATATGTTAAATAATTTGTTTTCAGATAGTTGTTATTTTTCAAACTCAATTGTATTTTCTTCGTTTTAAAATGTGTATCGTTTTAGACAAAAAATTGTTTCCAATGAATGTCGCCTACACTTTTTGATGTAGAGTTATTATTTTACTTCCAATTATACCCTTTAATTAACTAAGTGTACACTACTTCTAAAACATTGCATCAATAGTAAATAATATTAATTTAGTAAAGTTGTCATGTCTTTAGACATCATTATTATATTTCTTAATTTATGTGTAAAAAACTTAAACGATACTCATTTTAAAACGGAGGAAGTATATGTCATAGCATTAAAGACTAATTATATATACTAGCGAAAAGACGGGCACTCACGTGCCCATCTTTCCGCTCTTTTTATTGCGCTGACGTTTGAAAATTATTAACGATGTTTTTTTATGAAATTTTAATTTTGATTAAAACTAAAAATATAAATGTTTGTTACTTTCAAGTTATAACGGAAGAACCGATTATGAGAGAGGAGACGAGAGAGAAGAGAAATAAGGTTTTTTTTTTGTTTTAATTATTTTTTTAATTAAAACATTACACACGTGACATTTTTATTTATTTTTAAATTGAAAATTACACATGTGACATCCACGTGTGCGTTGAATGAGTCAAAATTGGTCTGGGGTCCAAAACTGCAAAAGAGGCAATACTTAGAGAGTTGGGTTGTAATTTATTTTGTTAGGGGGCCAAAATCGTGGTACTTAAGGGGTCAAAATTGCTATTAAGAAAAAGAAGAAAAAAAACTCATCTATATATATGATAAAAGATTTATTTCTTGGAGAGTTGGTATTGTTCAAACGTATCCATATGCATATAGATTGTACATCATCTGTAACAACTCCTTGGTTACTTGATTCTTTTACAATTCTCATTTGTAACTAAGTGTGTTCTATTTGCGTGTCATTTTCTGAAACACTATATTTAGAATACTATATCCATATATTATCATCTGAGTTATCCCCCAATACAAATCCAAACACAACGGGGAGCTGCCATAATAATGTTAATATATATATATATATATATATATATATATATATATATATATATATATATATGTGT
>Ga0315914_1008350_pt1 | contig 13875 bp, 6 predicted proteins | sample MpolenodulesMG_FD_203920 | JGI IMG/M metagenome (GOLD analysis project Ga0315914, IMG submission 203920) | Medicago polymorpha root nodule microbial communities from Los Angeles, California, United States - elongated nodules | ecosystem: Host-associated > Plants > Roots > Nodule | place: USA...
TTATATAACAACGGCATAGAATGATTCGAAATTATTGTATGATTTTGTAAAATAATTCAACCCTTCTAGCCTATAGGTTGCACGGAAAATTAAAGGAAAAAAAAAACTTTAATGAAATCTTAGGAACAAAATTAACGATATACACCGTACTTCTTCTTTATGTGTCAAATAAAAAACTATACATAAATGATTATGAGTTTAACTCAATTGATAGAAATATTATATAATATATGTAGAAATTGAGGTTTGAATTTCAGACACTCTACTTCTTTATCTTAAAAAAGATGAATTTCTAAATTCATAATGCTTATAAAAACAAAATACAAGTACAAAGCAATTCAAAATTTAGGGGGGTCTTTTAAAAAGGAGGAAAAAAATTCCTAGAGAGTTCTATATTTAAGAAAAGGAAAAAATGAAATTAGTGACGAAAAAAATAAAATACTTCTATAATACCTTCTTCACAAAATTTATAGTGACGGATTCACAAAGAAATCTCATGTTTATCTCTAAATTTTCATTGCTAATTTAATTTTCTTTAGTAATTTATGAGATCAAACTTTAAAGTATATCATCTAAACTTTTTTGTTCAACTATTGTCAAAAAATAATAATTTAGCCGTCACTAAAAAATAATAATAATAATAATAATAATAAGACAAATTAAGCTACTTACCTTGGATAACCAATGCAAAGAAAACGCAGAGTGAAAAACATCAACAGACCTCGCCGGAAAAAGCCTCCGATAAAACGAACCGGGTACTCCGGCAACAAAGTAGGACCTTTGGTTATCAGCAGCTAAACACTCTTCCATGCTAACACCATTGGCAAGTGGAGGAAGGAGCTGAAAGAGAGTGTTGAAGTCATTGCTAGGAAGATCAGAGAAATAGGCAGAAAATTCAGGTGGGTTGCAACTTAAAGCCTCATAGCGCTTAATGATGTGATTTATGATCACATTCACCACATTAATGGTGTTGCTTCCACATGAACACCCCAAATCAGCAACTACAAAAGCCTTGTCACCATCACCATCACCACCACCAAGCTTAACTTTATCTAGGGTTTCTCTCAAAAAGTGAATCATTGATTTGGCATGTATGGCCTGCATGTATGTTAGCTTGAATTTTTAAGCAACATTTTCTGCTATATATCAATATAAAATTTGCAATATATATATCAAGAAAGCTTAAATAAATACTATGTGAATGAATATCACTACTAAAAAAAACTTAAATTAGTAAGAGGAAATTGGAGAGGGATTTTCATTTTTCATATGTCACATATTTTTGTCCCTAATTTTACCTTGTTTAATAGTGATATTAGATATTTATTAGAATTAGAAAAATAAGATAAGATTAGATATGTGATATTAGTGTACCTGTGCTTGGGAATTGTTGGCATAGCTGGCCTCTCCTTTGCCTCCTTTCATGCTAAACAACTTCTCCAGCTCCAAATTGGACACAACAACATTTTCTTCCACAGGAGCCATATTTGTATTGTGGGAAATGAATGAAATAATATATGAAAAAAAGGTGTATTATATATGTATGTGTAAGATAGGAAAACCAAGAGAGAAAGAGTTGATATATATAGTAGTGGGAAGACATTTGACAAGGCTACTTTTGTTTTTTTGTTAGAGGAAAAATTACTTTAGGTTAGATTGAAAAACCGTGGCCACAAAATGGAAAATTATTGTGAAAGTTTGGTATTTGTTTACTCAGTTGGATTCTAGACACAAATGGCTAACAACGTATAATAATTGTTAAAAATTACTTAGTTAACTTTGCAATTGGACAAAGGAAAATTGCAAGGAAACTCCAAAAAAGTTAAAGGCACAAAAATTAGGCCTCATATACAACCAGAATGGCCCAAGGCTAGCACCATATAATATATATTTTTATAATGAGGTATTTTATTTACTTTTTTTATCGAAACATTTTGTCGCAATTTACTTTTTTTTATCGAAACATTTTGTCGCAGTTTTTTCCACAAATTACTTTTTCAAATTTCAAAGGATTCCGATTGCATAAAAAAAAACTAGCAAAAAAACTATTGATACAGTTTGATGATGCTTTTTTAGAGGAACAATTTGGTAATACTTGTTGAATCAATATTCACTAGAATTCAATTAATCTCTATTACTATGATAATTTGATAACAAAATGTCACATTTTGTTTAACAGGCAAAATTATAAATTATTAGGGCATAATCAAAGCATAATTCAAGCTATACGATTATGAAAAATGTCACATACTGTCACTGTTTATACAATCTGCAAAAGAAAGACTTATATCATAAGTGAGTAGGTGCGCTATATATACAAAAAATTCCATCTTAACCTTTTTTCCATTTTTTTATTAAATTGTGTACAAATTGATCTCCAACACCCTAAGTTGATTAAATAAAAAGAAAGAGTATAATTTACTGATTTTGTCCTCGTAAACATAGGTGAGTTGGCAGGATAATACATTGTTATATACAAGCGTTGAAGTTCGAACTTTAAACACTCCACTTATTTACCTTTAAAACTGAATTTTATTATTAAACTACTTGACCAACAAAAAGTATAATACAAAAGACTCTGGGGACATAGTGTCTAACCCAGTGTAACAAAAAAATTTAACAACTCAAGTGTGAAACACAAGACAACCCAACGGGGAAAAAAACAAAAGCATCTCCAATTAATTTAGAGTTACACAAACATCACGTGTACAATCTAGTGAAACCGTGTATGGACACGAAACCAAATTGCAACAAAACATGGTGTGTGAATAAACGAGCCCGGAATCCAAATTTTGAGAGTGGCAAACGAACCCTATTGCCAACACGAAAATAAATTCATAAGCCAACAACCTACATCATCTTACTTGAGAACAACAAGCTTCAAAGGTCATTTCTAATCATACAATTCATAGTCGACAACAAAGGCAGTGGCGCAACACCCCCATTTTCGGCAAGACCAAATCTAAAAAACACAGCTTCGAAGCAATACCAAACTCAAACAGATCGAGATCGTGAAGGAAAAAACCAACCATGATATTTAGTATAACACAACAACAACAACGAGATGGATCGACAGAGACAAAACCATCATCACCGCAAAACAGCAGTGATCTCAACTAGATCCGTCATTTTAAAGAGTGGACGTGATGGCGGAAGAAAGCCAACTATCGATGTTGCTTAACCGTTTTTTATTGCTTAAATATTACTCCCTCCGGACCCAAATGTAAGCAACAACAAAAAAATCTTATGGTCTCAAATATAAATAAAAGTTTACTATAATTATTATATTCAATGCACATAAATCACTTTTTTTTAAAAGGGTGTGCTTTTTTATGATGACTTAAATGCGCATAGACCACCATTTTTAAAAGGTGTGGTTTTTGGGTTTTTTTTGCTTAGATATGACACCCGAGGAAATATAAGAACATTTGCGCAATAGATCAATGATCAATACAATTAATTTTATAAGTTTATGCTCAAATAGTGTAACGCTAACCGACATTAGATTAATAAATGTTTTATTTTGTGAGTTTAACTCGGTCAATAGAGACATTACATAATATATGTTGGAATCGGGTTTAAACCTCAAACATGTCGCTTGTTCATTTTTAGTGATGAATTTCTAGGCAGTAGATTATAGGACAAAAAGAAGTAATGAATGTTTTGAAAAGTATGGAATAATGATACGTGTAATAAGGGATAATCAGCTACCTCGTCAATTAATTTTTTTTTGAGAGGTACCTCGTCAACTAATTGTTGAAAAATAAAAGTGACATACAGTATAATACGGAAGTTTTCTTTCATTTGGCCTAAGTTTGCGATGTATAAGGAATTTTATATTGATTACTCTTTCGTAAGCAACTTTTAAATTCTTGTTGGAAGATTAATTACATTTGTCGGTTATTTGGGGCTTTATCATAAACTAATGAGAGAGTCAAAGTGACCCATTAAAAGCCAAATGATGGTTAACTATTTCATGGTTTGTTAGGTCATCACCGCAGAATGACTTAGACTCCAAAAAAAAGTCTATATATAACCCCAGAAATTAAGGTTCATTGGTTTGTAGTACCTAGCTAACATTAGTAAAAAAAATAAATCAGTTTATACGTAACAAATAAATATGCTTCTTAGCTAGAAGCAAAAGGGTCATTGTCCATACTATGAGTGGGATAAATCCTCTTTATAGTTAATTGTATTCATAGAAATTAAGATAAGAATTATCTATATCTAATAGGGATGAAAAATTGAATTTAATCTCCATTTTTTATGCGTTCGGGTATCCAAACCCAACTCCCGTCCCTGCAATGAATAAATTTTTACGATAAAGACAAAAGTTTTTTCTAACACTAGAGACAATGTTGTTGTAATACATTGTCCTGAAATATGCTCATTTTAATATTTCCTCAGTCAAATGATTTGATTATTCCTTTAAATATCAACGACCGTTTTTATAACAGCATATCAACCACCCTATAAATAAAATGGTATATGCCGGCATATCAACTTTGTTTGGGTAGGTGTGACATATGCTGCCATACTTGTGTGGGCACTTGCTTCATGCTTCACTTCACTTCTTTTTTTATTAGAAATTTGTTTTCAATCTATTTCATCCTTTTCTGTTTATTTTCCTTTATTATTCTTTTGCGGGTTTTTTCCGCTATATACTATACCATTATTTTCTTATTATTTTCTGAAATGCTAATTTATTACTTATAAAAAAGGATGTTTAGCTTTTTTAAAAAGCAAAAGGTTATATCGGAGGATTTTAGTAAAGCATAGGATTTCATAAAACTGCGTTCAAAAAAAGATCTCAGAAATATTCACATACGTCTTATGGTTGGTATATGGGAAAAGGAATGCGTCAAAAGTGAAACATTTATGTCTCCCCCATAGAGTTTCGGGTTAGTTGTTGAATCTTGGGGCATTTGCCTCTGTAAAGAGTGTTAGGTTAAATCTGTTTAGATTTCATTCTCAAAAGTTATTTTCTTCATCTCATTATAAGTGTTTTATATTTCAGTTTTGCATGGTTTTTTCAAAAAATTATCATTAATTTCAAGGATAAATATAAAAATTGTAGTTAGTGTAGGTACGTGGATTGAAATGTAATAAATAAAGATATATTAATGGTAAAAATTAATGATGACTATTTAAAACTCATGAATACAACTGTAAGATTTGAGGTTTAAACTTGAGTCGAGATATTCAGCCTAAGAATATAAGTATTGCAGTAGAGTTAGAGTTAATGAACAAATAATTAATATTTTATTGGTACTATATAAAGAAACAACTCATATTTTATTAGTAGAGTTTGATACAAACAAATATTGCAAGTGAGACGGAGGGAGTAGCTCAAAATCTAGTTGAGATCTTCTCAATTTCTTAAATAAAATGGAAATATCAATGACTATAATTTTGAACAAAATAAATGATATTTTATTTAACATTTATATATTAAAACTTTGATAATGAAAAAATGGAGAGGTTCATAACTCCTCATGATCATCGTTAAAATAAAGTTAGCTAATAGTTATATATATAAAACAAAAAAAAATTAACGCATAAGATGAACATGTTCAACACATATATACATTCAAGAGTTTTGAAACCTTAATAATGCGAGACTCCAATATAACTTCAATGCATATTGCCAGCTCTCTAACACGAGTAATTTTTTCACGTTGTTTTCTTTAACTCAGACCATGTTTAATGTATTGTGATTTATGTCTCAGAAAAAGCTTGTCCATAAAATAAGCATGTTCATCCACTTATATGTCGAGAATCCCAACTGATTGGAAATCTTGGCAATACAACTTCTATGTAGAGCACTAAAAAAAGTGAAACTCGTGCCCTCCCAAAATTACATTATTTATTGTTCAATATTTATGGAAGGAATATTTATCGTAAAACGCTTAAAAACATTTGAGATGATAAATTAAATTCTCTGTCTCAAAATAAATGATTTAGTTGATTGTTTCATAAATGTCAATCTACAATTTTGATATTTAATATTTTTAATTGCTCATTAGCAAAAATTATGAATTTTAATATTTTAAAAATATTTACGAGACGAATCCATTATCTTATAATAAACTATAATTTATCTTTATATGTTAGTAGAAAAAAAAATATGATTAAAATATATTATTTGAATAGTGCACATAGTTAAGCAATGTCGTTTATCTTATGATGGTGGAAGTAGATCTAGAGTTCAATTGGTCAAAGGATATTAAAGAGGATGATGTGTCTAAATTGACAATGGGTTCCATAGTATATGCTAAAATAAGTGACAAAGTTTTCAACATCATGACCAGGTGAAAGAAAAGTTTTCCTTTGTTTATTACTAGTTAGTACTATTTTTTCCTCCAAAGTTGAAGTATGATTATACATTACAGTAATTATATTCATTAATCAGATCATAGTTATCATTAATTAACTCAACAATGATCATAGTCCAATGAGAGTAAATAATTAATTTAGTCCATAAAATTGTAATGCCTACATATGATTAAACTCTTGAGGTAACAATCTAGTTTAAAATGAGTATCCTATTCAACAAACTCAACATACAATAACTTGAGTCATGACTCATGAGTCATATGGCTGGCATTGATTAGGAAACAAATTAACTTAATTTCTGCTAATATTACTTAACCTGAGTTTGGAAACAGTTTAGTTTAGCATTAAAAATGAGAAACAAGACCATGGTCAAAATATGAACGACAAAAGTAAGTATAATGATGTGATTTTGACTCTATATATTATCTACACATTAACAAACTCCCAAAAGATTGTGGAAAAGAAAGACTAGTGATATTTGTACAATCATTTGTAATAACTTTTATGATGAATTTTTTTTCTCTATTCTTATTGGTTAAAAATAATTGAAAGAAAATAAAAGAATAGGAACATATAACAGCAATATGAAAGAAGAGTTGTCAAAAAATTATCATAAAATAGGTCTACAAATATTATTTAATCAATTCATGTCATGATGCCTTTGCAAGAACAAAGCAACAAAAAAGAATAAAATCCTAATAATTAACGTTGTAGTAACCAACTAAGATGACCCCTCTGAATTTTTACATTAAGATCCAAAAATTCGGAATCATGTCATCTGATTTTCAGCCAATTAGTAAATGGCCCTCCTCCTTTTTGAGCTCCTTCAATTCATACTCCAAAAATCACCGTGATAGTCGCTGCTTCACGTGAAACTAGGCCGGAACATTTTCTTCAGCTACCATTTATTTATCACCAAAACCAGCTTATACAAAATGTTTTTGATTTAAATAGGAGGTAGGCAACAGTATAGACTAATTTTTCTTAGAGGTTTAAATTGACGGCAAATTGTTCTCAAGAGTTTTAATGTTGTTGCATGTCTCGGTTCAAATTCATCATACAAAATAAAATGTTATATATTGCTTAAACATGATTCATTTTTGTAGGGGTTTATTTTATTTATTAGTAACCCATGTCTTTATGATTAGAGCTGTCAAATTGGTCGGTCCAATCCACTATCGTCCAACGAACCAATTTTTTATTTGAACTAATCTGATGGATCAAAAAATATGATTTTATGTTTACTTTCTTCCGGCTCAGACAATGCTAAAATACGGTTTAAAATCACAAGTTCATTTTGATAACTCTAAACGTTTCTTTTTATGTTTGCTTAATTTGTTTTATTTGATGATGTAAGAGTGGATTTCCTAATATATTTTGATCCTAAAATTCAACTCAATATCGATTGACATTTGATTAGTGGGTTATTTTTATTTTTAGTTTTATTTTTACGAGAATTAGTGGGTAATTTAGTAATCAACAAAACTCATTTTTCTTGGAGGAACAAAAATTGTTATGTTGGTGTGGACTACCATAATGTTACTAAATATGGTCATTCAAAAAAGAGAACTATAGACTTTTAGCCACTAAAAGAGAGTTGAAGTTTATGGTGGCATGGTCAAAAGATCTTTAAGAAATAATAATTCTTTCACTTTTTCATATATGCTTTGTGCAATGGCTTCTATGTGTGTAGTTTTTCTTGCGTGTCCCGGCTGGTTCATATTTGAATTTTGGTGCCATGTGGATGAGGCCCCTCATACTTTGTAACAAAAGTTTGTAATAGAAATGTGTTGGCTATGTTTTTTGATGTTTTGTGCTTTATTTCTAACAACATGCTTGTTTAGCTTTAAAGAGGAATATTTGGCCTTGCTAATCCTTTTACAAAGTCAACCACAGTCTTTCATTTTTAATAATAAAAAAACAATTGAGAGAATCATAGGAATTACATAAGAATTTGAGTGATAAAGAGGTCATGGTTAAACTCCCTCCTCTGGAAAAATAATTGTTAGCATTGGAAAATTCAAAAGAACAAAAAAAATTAGTTGCAACGTGACCTATTAATAAATTAACTAGAACCAGATTTTGATCTAAAACTATGAACAAAATTATTTTTCTAGCTTTCTCCACTGGATGATTCCCTTTATCCCCTACGAATTTCTCTAGTGGTCTACACTTACAAGTTACGTACAACAAAAGATAAACATGTTACGGAGAAAAAGATGTTTGGGGAACTTAAATTTAGAGGTCAAAGTAATGAAACCAACATCGCCAAAATCATGACTCAAAAATGCATGTCAACTGTCAAGTATTCTTTGTAAGTTAAATGTCACGTATTATCAAATTGACATTGCATAATTAATCAATGAAAAATTATCAATTGTGATGTATATATGCATACCATACTTGAAAGATCGAAATGATGCTACTGAATTTATGGTTTTGATTTTTGATGCTTAACTTATGTACTGGATTATCCTAGTTGAACCCCAGGTAATTACGTGGTTGTTATATGGGCAGTGTATTTTCCTGAGAGTTTTTTTTTGTCAAGTAGTCTAGTGGCTAAAGCTCACATGATTAAATTGTGGAGAAGTGGGGTGTCCGGGGTTCGAACTCCGACCCCTGCACATAATATGCAATATCCCTACGAACTGAGTTAAGCTCACCGAGATTTTTTCCTAAGTGTTTTTAGGATGTGCAATATACACCAAGTAATATTAGATTCATTTAATAAAGGGTTTTGTTGTCCCGTGAGCATAGCTCAGTTAGTATGACAATGCATTATTATATGCAGGGGTCGGGGTTCGAACCCCGGACACCCCACTTATTCACCTTATAAGGTGAATTATAGCTACTAGGTTACCTGACCAAAAAATAAAATAAAATAAAGGGTCTTGCTAACAAGTGCTTGGAGCATTCTTTAAGGATTTCTAATTAAGAAATCATTCTTTAAAAAAATTCAAAGATTTCGATTTCACAATTTATTGGAATCTTAACATGAATATAAAAATAAAAATAAAAAATGTTAGAACATTTTCTTATCCTAGTATACTAGTCTAGTACTATCACACACTACAACATATTTCCAATCTCAAATATCAATCACATTCTAAACCACAAGCCTTAAAAAATGGATTATGAACGGATTATTAATTATCACTATGCAGGAAAAAAATGCAAGAACAATATTCAAATGAATAATGGAGCGTAGTTATCTTAGTTTATACATTGCACTCAAATTTTAGGAACGAAATGCATGTATAAATTGAGAAATATTTTTCTGAGAGTATTTTTAAAAATGTATGCAAGTTTTAGAAAAATAAAAAGTTAGAGGAGTAGAGATAAACACATCCGTGTGTGTGTTTTGACTTTTGATAATCAAATAACACAACTTACACAATATTTAAAAAGAAAAACTAATCTAAAATATTGATGCAGGGCAGTTATTTGTATTAAACTTTTCAGACAAAACAAACCGTAGAGTGCATGGTTTGTCACGACAAAGAAGAGTGTAGTATGGTTGTTTCTCCAAAAGAACATTTATTAGCTAGGTATAGTACACATAGGTTTTGCCTATTTATAAATATCTCTATACATACCGAGTTAGTGCATTGATTTTTCAACAAACTGATTGGCTAACTATGCTGAGCTTGATCCCTAAGTGCCAGACCAAATGAGTATATATAAATAGTGAAGAATACAAGTATTGATGAAATTGAGGTTCGAATCCACATGTCTATCAAACTATAAAGTTGATAGGCTTATTTCACATGATGGTGTATGTAGGTGTTCGTCTGGTCAAGAAGTAGATTTCAAATTTTTAATATCATGGTTGGATATAATTGAAGCAACCATCATCTATCCATACAAGCCTTCTTGATCAGATCGGGAATTCAATGATATTGATATTGGGAAAGATATGAGCATGAAATTTAGGAGTTGAATTTTTTTGCTAATTAATACTTTGTATCATAAAATATTGTAGTAGCTATACATTTGCATGCTTTAGCTATACATTTCCAACGCTAGTCCTTTTAGACTTGTCAAATGTCAAAGCTTATTCAATTCGCTACATTTTGAATTATGTATTATCGGTCAAGATCCTCTCTATTTATAAATTTCTTCATTTGTTGTAATTTGGAGAGAGATAGACACAAAAAATAAGTGGTGGTGAGAACTATGTGTGACGTGCTGCAATTTGATTTGTTCAAAGGACTGACTTGTGCCGACGAGGAGAGAGCGATCAATCTTAAGATCTATGATCGGGTGATGTGACACTTTGATCTCTAGCTGATGATGGTACTCTTAAGAACTTCCACGATGATAGTTCCTTAATAGAGACTCCTTAAATAGAGCTCACGTTACACATCATTTATTTATAATATTTTAATAAAAGTATCTATTAAGAACTTAATGACTTCAATGAGAGTACACTAATAAGGACTCCAATGAAAAGTACTTAAATAAGCCCCACTAACTTTACATCATCAAACAAAAATAATTTATTTATTAAATTATAAATTACCTCATAATATTTAATTATATTCCTTAAAAAAATTAAATTATAAAATATTTATTTATTCGTATGAACTTAAATTTCTGCCACATTTGATAATAATTTAAAAATGGAAAAATTAACATTACAAATTTTACATTCCTTCGTTAAAAAATAATAATAATAATTTGCATAAATTACATTTTATTTAAAAATGATGACACAAGGAGCATACACATTAAACAAATAGAAAATTTCATTCGTTTTGATAAACCTGCCATGAATAATGAGCACATGTTCCTGACTAACAGAAGACCACACCTCCACCTCCGAACTATCCCAATCACAATCATTTAAATATTTGATTCGAGTTATTATCTTAAAACCTTTTCTTAAACTCACAATAAGCATTTATCATTGTATAAAGTTCTTTTATTTAACCTAATTTTAAAAATAAAATTCACTTTAAATAATTACAAATGGGTTACTGTATAAGTGCATATATTATCATGATCAGCAGCTATATAAAAAAAATATTCGTACTTTATTTTTAACATTTTATTACTCTACATGCTCTCTCTAGTTTCTGCTTGTGTCACCAAATAATATGATCACTTTAAATGATTATCTTAACTATAAATTTAATTTTACAGCAAACAATATATATCAAGTATATTTTGGTATATGTTTTTGCTTGTGTCCCGTGAGTTTAACTCAGTTGGTAAAAACAATGCATAAAATATACAAGGTCTGGGGTTTGAACCCGGACACTACCAAAACCAAAAAATATGTTTACATATGATGACAACCTATAGTGTAAAGATGAAAAATAAAAACAGAATGTTCACCAATATTTATTGATACATCATACAATATCTATGAACAATATGTCATCTATAATACATGATAGTAGTAAAACCGCGAGGTTTGACTATATAATACACTCTCAATACTCCCTCAAAAAAAAAAAAAAAAAGACACTCTCAATGTAGTTTGAAAGAAAAATTAATTATTAGGGGTAAAATATCTTTATTTTTATTAATTAATAGGGGCAAAATATCTTTATTTTTATGTTCCGGTGTCGAAGAATAAAGAGAAATTTAGTAATACTCCATGTATCTTTTTCAATTTATTAGGGGCAAAATATCTTCATTTCTAGGTAATTAAATTTATTCATCTGAATTTCTTTCATTGACATAATGTGTAGTTTTTGTTTCAAACCTTACCTTACGTATATTATGCATTGTCATACCAACTGAGTTAAGCTCACGAGCATCTAATATGTTGTAGTTTGAATAAAGTAATTGAATTCTCTTCATTTGCCAAATTTTTTGTTTAGATAAAGTTTTTTTTTTTAATATTTGTTTAGATAAAGTAATTGAATTCCTTCTTTTGTCAAGTTTCTCGTGTTTGGGTAAGTTAATCGAATTTCCTTCATTTACAACATTTTTTTTTATATATCAAGTAATAAAAAAATTCTTATTTAAATAAAGTAATTATGTTCATCCTCATAATTAGTTTTATTTTTACATTATAGATATTTTAATCCAGAGAATATTAATTAAAATTGTAATAAATGAAATATATAAAATTACAGAAAGTTCGTAACAAAAATTAAATAAAAAAATATGACTTACAAAGAACAAACAAAATATTTAACCAATTGGATTTAAAGTAAAACAAAAATATGTATTTTAAGAACTGTAATTATACACAAATATAATGAACATATATTTTATTTTTCTGGGGTAATTTTGCTTTTAAAAAAAAAAACTTCTCCACATTGAGAATGTCATACAAATAATATAACAAATGTGTTGGTAAATGATACACTGCTCCAAGTTTAAAATGTTACACAAATGTATCTTTTTTTTTTATGAAAATAAAATAAAAATGTAATAAATAAAAAGAAGTACATAAAGCCGAGTGGCATAAACACTCAGCAACCACAAAATCAACATTTTTTTGAAGAAGCTAAAATGGTGTATAATATTAAACCAAAGTGTCTTTTCTAGCACAAGATGTACAAAGGAAAGACAACAAAGTCTCAAAGTCACAAACAATATTTACAAGAACAAGAAACTAGAAAGAATAAGTAATTAGCCAATACCCAACATAGTAAACGGACTAAGCCACCAACCATGATAATTGAAGGGAAGAGTGATATATTTCGCCTTCAACCACCTAAAGGTAAGAGACTTAATCCTATCGACCACCTGAGTTACCGTGCTTTGCTTATCATTAAACAATCGGTTGTTTCTTTCTTTCCAAATTTCCCAAACCGTTGCAAACCAGATGACCTGTGTAATCGAACGATGCTTGTTGCCAATACCGCCACTGACACTATATTGAGTAAAATGAGCCGACACCTGAGAAGGTATGACTGCAGAAATACCAAGCCACCTATATATGAGATGCCAGACAGAACCAAAGATATTACAGTGTAAGAATAAGTGCTGAGAGGATTCAACCAAATCACATCCTGCCGCACACAATATAGAATCCCTATCAAGGACACCACGGTGATACAGATTTTCTTTTGTGGGCAACCTGTCTCGAAGTAGCCGCCAAGCGAACAGAACCACCTTCAGAGGAACATCCTTGTGCCAAAGATCAGCAACTGGTACCGGATTAACTAAAGGAGGATAAATAGTGATGATTCGATAGGCGCTACGAACAGAGTAAGCTCGACATGTTTCCAAAGTCCATAACCAGCTGTCAGCCTTGTCGACCTGCAAAATAACATTGTGACGCAGTAACAACAATTCCCCCACCATCTGTTCCTCCCACACAAACAACCTCCATCTCCACGCCCCACCATCTTCTCCCCATCCCAAATGACTCATATGGAATACAGATGACTCCTTAAACATTGATAAGTCATATAAACGACTAAATCTAACACTAAGCGACACCCCACCAATCCAGACATCGGACCAAAAAAGCGTATGTTTCCCATTACCAAGAGAACGACAAACATTATCACTAAATCAACCAGTTTGACGCAATGCAAAAATGTCACGCCACCACATTGATGCCCCACGACC
>Ga0315914_1008351_pt1 | contig 13874 bp, 7 predicted proteins | sample MpolenodulesMG_FD_203920 | JGI IMG/M metagenome (GOLD analysis project Ga0315914, IMG submission 203920) | Medicago polymorpha root nodule microbial communities from Los Angeles, California, United States - elongated nodules | ecosystem: Host-associated > Plants > Roots > Nodule | place: USA...
ACATGAGCCCAGAAAAAGATGATGTGCAGTTGAATTTAGCCAAGAGTTGTGAGGAATTGAAGTCAAGGCTTTGTATGATGGATTCCAAGCTAAGAGAGGTTAGAGATCCTGAATTTAGATCAATCATTATCACAGTAAGTTTTCTAGTCCATGTGCCCGTCATACTTTAACATAATTCTCTCAAAATGTTGGCTGATAGATATCTAAACTTTATTAGACTACTAACCTTAAATGGGAATTGATGGAGGAAGTGAGTGTAATTTAAAGCTATCTAATATTTGTTAACCCCACATTATACTAATATACGGATACATAAGGCTAGGATCATATCATAATGGCATATTCATTTGAAGTTAACATGTTTTTGATTGTGTAATGATTATTGCCTAGGGCCATAAATTGTCTTAAAAGGTTTAATATGCTTATCCTATGCCGGTGTGGTTTATTAAGATATTAACTCAGCTTATCGAAGACTTGGTGTCAGTTCTTTAAGTTGTGTTTTTTGACATTTTTTGTAAAGTGCAAAGATGAAAGCAATTCACATCTTTAGTTTTGATCTTTGCAGACTGAGGCTGCTGTGATGAAGTTAAATGAGGAGAGCCGCGCGAACATTAAAGAAAAAGATTTGCTGAAGCAAGAATTGGTAGGTTTAGGTTTTGTTATTTTTTATTTTATGTCGATGCTATCCTGCATGAATTTTGCCTCCCATATCCAACAGTCCGTTTCCAAGGCTGAATGGAAGCGGTTTAGCTGAGGCAATACAGTTGAGAATACTAGAAAGCTCTGTTGTTTTTAAATTGAGGTTCTCAGCTGCAATTGCTTTTTGTGGCTTCCGCAATTGCAATGCGGCCATATGATTTGTCTGCATTTTTTCACAAAATTAAGGGCAACAACATAACCGCAAATGCAATTTAAAATAGAAAGTCCATTTGATTGATAGTTTTTCATTATAAATACATCATCTTATAAGGAATATTACATCTGATATGCATTGCAAAGACAAGTTTCTTATTATAAGCACCGTTGTCCCCTTTGGAACTACAGAAGATGATATTACATCTGATATGGTGAGATCATGGTAGTTATATATTTTTCCCTGTTTTGAGGGTGTGATATGTCATAAGCAGGAAGAGTTAAAGATATATGAATTGTTTGGATAAACAACTTATTTGCAGCTTATAGCACAATCATTTATAATGATGAGTGTTTATGTATAAGCTATGTCGTTAATAAAAGATAAAATAGAGTTAAATTGTTTTGGTATAAGCTATAAGTTGTTTTCATAAGCTATCTTGGATAACTAATGAAAATACGTTGAAAACAACTTATGAACAATGTGATAAGCTGTTTTCATAAGTTATCCCAAACTATCTCTCAAAACTTATTTCAGTAGATAGTTTATGATGCTTATTGCTTAAGGTTTTTCGATCATCAAAAATAGATTTTGTGTATCAAAATGTCTCGAATAACATATTTATGCTGTATGAGTCTTTTCTTATGATGTGTTCACTTTATTTCAGAACTTATTCCTTTTTGTTCACTTTATTTCAGAATTTAGAGTAGAGCAAGTGTGGACAATGCTGCCTCGTTAAGGTCAGGCAAAGATGGCAAGAAAATATCTAGATTTAATAGAATGCTTGAAGATACAGATTACGAGGATGAAGTGGAATCAGGGTCTGCTGGAGAGCTAGAGGATAAGAAAAAGAAAAAGCAAAGGAAGGAATCTGATGTGACCTTGATGACTATCCTCTTGACATGGGGTTGAATAATGTTTTAGGGATTACTATGGATTGTATTTTGTTTTGGATTTTAGTTTATTTTGATGATGACCTTGATGACTATACTTTTGATGATGACATTATTGTAATCAATATAAAATTAGATTCTATGTGGTTTTCCTGTTGAATGTTACTCCTGCCCATCTATATTGTACAGGTGACTGTTGTGTTTTTGTCTATGAGTGATATTTAAGAGAGGATCATTTGCATTGTAGATCTGGTTTGGTCACTAGAAAACCTCTTTGTAATGTATCTTGAGGGTGAAGGTTCCTCTAATGATTTGTGTTTGAAAATTATCATAGCTTTAATTTAATCATATCATATATATAAAGCTATGGTATTCAACATTCTTGCTCCTTCCTTTATGCTTTTCACATTTTTAGTAGTTCAAATTTTAAAACTTGATGAAAGCGTTGGTTTATCAATGAGCAGTGTGAACTGTGATGTAAGTGGTATAAAAAAAATGTAAAGATTTTAGGTGTTGGATATTCTTTATCTTCTTTTCAATAATAAAAAGAAAGATGGTTACTTGTCTAATATTGCCATACAAGGTACAGTTTATGTTGGTACAAAATCAGAATTTTCAAAGCTTGGAGATGTTTTCAGACATCAACATTTGAACCAATGTAGAAGTAAATCATAGGTGACAAGTCTTTTTTATCTGCACTTTATTTCAAAATTGGGTTTTCTGTATAGGCTTTCATCAATTCAGTTTGCAACTGCTGCTGAGGTGTAGCAAATATTTATTCCTCGTGATTATTAAAACATGAATGAACAAGTTTAACTTGTATCTCTAGTATTGAATTGCTGCAATATTTTGAAGTCTGCATTGCATAGTTTTGTTTCTAATTAGCATAAAACAACTGCTTATTTTTCATAAAATTACACTGATTGCTAAATAGGCAAGCAAGAAGTGGTAATTGAATACTTTTGCAGAGAGAGAAATTGCACCAATAATTCATTTGTTCAACTGTTAGTTGGAGTGTAGTGTGTGACTTGTAAAGTCCGGAGTATCAAGTTCATTCCTACTAAAAAAATGTCAATATTTAAGAATGTATCAATATTTGAAAATCGTTCGAAATTCTAATAATGATCGATGCGCTCCTCTCAAGTAGAAATCCATGGTATTACTATTCTTTACGACTAGGATGACTACCCATCAATGACAATTCGGGAGAAAAGAAAAGGAAAATGAATGTTAGTGTTTCAAAACTCAATTTATATTTATTTTCTCTTTTTTTTATTGAATCAACACCAATAAAGTTTCTCTCTCAATTATAACTTGTAACATATGTTACTTAAATAGTCTTTAATAAAGACGATGACATCACTTATTGTCGAAGTTTTGAATGATTTTCAACAATCGTTGTACAATATATGACATGTGACACTCACCCAAGTAATTGTCCTACTTGGTTTTCAAAAATCCTACCCATGTGATAATCAATTTAAAAAAAGCTTGCCACTATTCATTCTTGCCTTCATTATTCGTAATGTTAAACATTTCCCTAAAAAAATATACGTTGGAAGAGATCAACCTTTTAAACGAAAATAAATTAGAAGAAAAAGGAAACTAAATTAACTTAAACGATTTGTTTTTACCATTACACATGATATGTACTTTGGTCTATAAAAAAATTATATTATTCTAAGTTAACCCGAGACAATAACCCGTCTGATTGACACGGATTGTAGCTTAACTGATGTATTTGATTATTTACGGTTTCATTATATTATTGAAGTATACCCATTTGACTGATGACTCGAGTCTTGTTAATAATTCTATATTCGAATCATGTACCATAAACATTATAAACATGTTGTGATAATATTATAAGGATAAAAAAAAGTTTTTTAAAATCTACTGCACCCACTTTTCACCTGTTTTGATTACATTATTATAAATAAATATATTCCTCTTCTAGAGAAAGTCTTATATGTATACAAACACAAATAAAACTATTTGGATACACACATAACAATGAAGAAAATTAAATGCTAAATAAATTAGTCACATCAATCAACATCATTAAACTAATTTATCTTTTAAAAAATAAGCTTTTGTGTGAGTGTGCCTAAACTTTTTGCATTTGTGTTTGTTTCTAAGCAAGATTTTCTCTCCTCTTATAAACTTAAGTAATTATTTTAAAAAAAAAAAAATCATCCGATATTGTTCGATTAGAACCAATATCCTAATTAATTGATTCAATCACAAGTTAGTTATTTTTTCTTGAAATCTATAGAATAGTATGTTGGAAATATTAAGAGTAAATTAGAATATGGATAGTTGGAAAAGATAGAAGAGAGTTTTGTTGTGCCTGGCCTAGACCACTGCCTTGAAAGCAAATTTTCGGTGAACCTCCGGTGCAACCTAAATCCGGTTTTGCTTCCCAAAGTTTACACAACTGCGTGTCTGAACTCGTGTATTAGAGGTCAAACACGATGGAGCTTCACAAACAATGCCCAGAATAATTGAGAATGGAATGATTGACGATGGTTTTTTGTTTTAACTACTGCTCTCCTTCTCCCAAGTTTCAGAGTTTATCTCTTATATATAAAACAGCCCCGAGCTACAAGATGTCCTTAGCTATATAAATTTCTTGCTTTGGATTCTACCCGTTGGCACATCATTTGTAACTGTTGGCAATTGTTTATTATCATAAATATTGATCCTAATGCCAATAAAATGAATTGATGTGTTTGGTTATTAACCGAATAATCATAGCAATCAATCCAATCGGTTACTGGCAGAAAATAATTATAGGAGTAAAGGGTTACTTGATTGTCATTATTCCAACATCGTAGAGCTGTATGTAGGTGATATTTGCTAATGTCTCCAACAAACAAAGATGTTATGTTGAATAGGTAAACTAAACTTGAATAAATTAAGGTCTAATTTTATCTAAAAATCTAAACACTACTATTTATTTTCTTCCAACAATAACTTGGAGTTTGAGCCATCTAAAGTGCCAAAGATCTGGGCAATTTCCTCCGGCGTCTTTCCTTTTATCTAGTCATCAACTTTACTCCATGTAGCATGCAGATGTTGTAAGGTCAACATTTTGCTACTCACTTTATGAACATAAATAGTATCAACATAACAATCGTAAATGGTCTCATTAATGTCCTCAAATCTTTTTTAAATCGGATGCATTATTTAATAATTCGGATGCAAAAAATAATACCACTCTTTATTTTTCACCTACGTCTATTTAATAATTCGGTTAGCATTACCCTATTATTTTGCTGGATTACAAATTTGATGCAGGGAAGAAAATACACATTTTCTTTTTAAAATGTACGTGCCATAAATATTGAGGTATAACAAGTTTAGTACAAGATGCTACAACCTTTTGAAAACAAGACAGCTCACTTTCTTTTTCTTATGAGAATTATCGGACTAAAGAGACTAATATCACAGATGATTCAATAAGTTGTAAGAGGACTAACAAAAACTTTTGGTGCTTGACTGGGTGAAAGCACCAATTTCACTTTTTTTGAAGAGCGTTTATTCTCACTTAAGTTGACACAGGTGAAATGAAGTTGCAGAAAGATAACACAAGGATAAAACGTGTAAAAAGATAACATGAGAATAAAGCTTCTCTAGACTTTTCTCTAATGATCTAATGGAGAATTTGAAAGTTGATTGTTCTATCTTTGCATCCATCTAAAGAAGTTGAAGATCAAGAAGTTGAAGATCAAGGTTGTCCATGCATTTTTCCAAACTTAAGTATTACTTTCAAAAAGTCCAGAGTTAGAATTTGACAAAACTTAACACATTGCAAAATGTTAACTATTATGCCTTATGAAATCAATTATGAGCATCAGTTAAACTTCATTACAATAACCAAGTTCATCCGAAATAAGATCATATAGGAAAAGTAAAAAGAAGTTTGCATTTGCCTAGAAGGAAAAGTAAAAGGAAGTTTGCATTCACCTAGAATATTTACAATATGTTGCAAAATCTAAAGACTCTACTCGTTGTTCCCTTCCAATAGCTTGGAGTTTAAGTCATCTGCAGCTCCAAAGATCTGGGAAATTTCCTCTGGTGTCTTGCCTTTTATCAAGTTATCTACTTTACTCCAAGTCAGCTTCACCAGGCTATCAACTTTCAAGAAGCATGCAGATATGGTAAGATCAAGCAGAGTTTTAGGGTCAACATTGACAAATTGAGCATCCAAGTCCTTGAGCTCAAAATCCTTTAGTCCATTGTTGTGCTTGTGCTTCTTGCAGTATTCAATGACCATGGTCAACATTTTGCTACTCACTTCAGGAACAAAAATGTTACCAACATCACCAACAGGAATGGTCTCCATAATGCCCTCAAATCTTTTTGCCATAAGTGCCATACCATAGTCAACTTCAAACACAGCCCCATCAGAGCTTATCAAGTTGATTTTCTTTGACAAAACATCTGGACTGCAATCCATTTTCTCTTCCTGCATACACAAAACAACATAATTCCAAAAATAGTCAGATAAAAATCTTCTACGCATACATTGTTCCAAACAAATTTTGATCCAAATGTTCCTGATATTTCTTGTGGGTTGAAGCAGTGAAGAAAAATGACATTTCCTTTTTGAAAAATATATAATATCAATATTTTCATGTATAACAAGATCAGTACAAGAGGCTATAAAAACTCCTTTTGAAAATATGACACAGCGCTGATTCCATTTTTCTGATGTGAATGGTACAAGATTAGTACAGAATACAGATGTTTCAATAATCATATGATTATAATACGACTAACAAAAACATTTAGGTATGTCAATCGGTGAAAGTACCAATATCACTATTAATTTTGGAGACCATTATTCTCAAGCGAGTTAATAAAGGTGAAATTACAGTGTAAAAAAATAATAAAGGTGAAATTAAGGCGTAAAAAGATAATTTTAGAATAAAAGTATAAAACTTCTCTCAATTTTTCTCATACTGATGATCTATATGGAGGATCTGAAAGTTGATGATTCTTTGCATACAACTAAAAAAAGTTGAAGAATTGAACTATATAATAGTTGCTTCTTTCCATCTTGAGAATTTAAAAATTCAAAACCAGAAGGTAACTATTTGATTATTTCTATATATGAATCTCATTTGGTTTTAGGAAATATTTTCTGTTTACCAAACTTATTTATAATTTTAAACTTTAATTACAAAAAAATGAGGTGTTTCTATATAAGAATGTCATTGGGTTTTAGGAAATATTTTTTGTTTTTCAATCTTATTTACAATTTTAAATTTTAATTTCAAAAAAATGAGGTGCATGTGAAACAACATGATATTAGTTTTACTATAATGGTTATGGTTAAGAAAGAGCGCAAAAATTTCAGAATTTGACCTAAATGTTATTTTCCTAAAGACACACAAGGTTTACCAAAACATGTTTCAAAAGGAACTGATGCTACATAATCCAATTTTATGATTATATCCAATAAGAACTAAATTTTACTGAAATCACCTTTATCCTGTTTTTTGTGCACTCGTCAAACTTTATGGAGAAATCCAAGGTGTTGATAACAAATGTATGTTCAACCTTCTCTCCTGCAAGTTTCCGATCAATCTGGATACCAAAAATTTAAGTCAAAAGAGCTATTACAGGCAAATATCAGATGAAATAACAGATTAAAACAAATGACTAATTTGTATTGAATACAAGACCATTATGAAAGCAATTAAATTGCCATCATTCAAAACTAAATTTAGGTTGGAGTATCCTTTGTACTTTGTTTCTCATATGATCATATTGAGTCAAAATATATATATATATATATATAGTACATGTTTATAAATTTAGAAGTATAAAACATATAGAAATGGGAATTAGAGAATACCATAGCAAATATAGCATCCGTTATTTCTTGATTCATCTCTTCATATACCTGCGATAGTTAAAATGAGAAAAGCCAGAGTTAGAAAAGAGGGAAAATCAAAACAAATAATACTAGAAAAACATTGCTGCAACTTTTCTAAGGTAATGTCATCACTAACCAGGTGGTAAAAGGATAAGAAGCTGGTTTCTTCAAGATTAGGAAGTCCAAATTTTTGGTGAAGGGATCCGTCGAAATAACTAAAAAAACTAGTGAGGCGCTTGGTCATAATCTTGTAACTTGACCATCTTTCGAGCAGTACTCTCAACAAAGGTTCATCTTGCTTTTCTTGCAGAGATGGTAGAACCTAATAATAAGAAAATCATATAATAAATCATGTCAATGTATAATACATATACTATTGATACATGTGAGACAGAATAACTACGGTTTAATATAATAGTGGCTTGGAATTTTCTTTACTTGTACACAATTCATAAACAGATATAGATACCTACTAAACCGTATAAAACTGCTGGCTCTCCTAACAAATTAACCACTAACATTTACCAATTTAAAAATCAAGTTTATAAATTAGGCACTTAGTTGTGGATTATGGCTCAAATCGCAAAGAAGCCGGTCTCCTGCTTAGTAAGAATAATTTGATGAGAATGTTTTAAATTTGATGTTTAGGCTGTCTTTTCAGATAATTTTTTTAAAATGTTTAGACACAAATCTGGATACAAAGATTGTGGAGCCTGCTCATATGGTAATTTTATTAAATTTATTGAGTTGTTTCTTCATGTAATGTTAAGCCAGTGGACACAAACACAGAACATTAAATTAAGAAAATGAATTAACTGAATGTAATCACATGTATCTGTGTCAGACACTAGAAACGCCTTGGATCAAAAGTATGAATGCTACATGGACACGCAGTAGCTTTGAATTTTCTGTACTTGTACACAATTCATTCATAAACAGATCTAGATACTCGCTTTAAGACATTATATCTAAAACCGTCTGTTATCCTAACAAATTAATCAATCACTAACATTTATAATTTCTTTTTTTTGAATGGCAAATTATATATAGGGGATTAAATCCCAAGTATTACACCGATAAGAAAAATAAAAGCCCCCAAAACACCCAGCGAAAAATCAAAAATACAACAATTTCCCGACACCACCAACAAAGATCAATAAGGTAGCCGACAATGATTTGTTGCTTCAAACGATCAGACGCGACCACCACTCAGCTTCCGGTAAGACGGAGGAGCCACCAACAAAGCCTAAAAGAACCAGAGTAAAAAAACTAGCTCCCGATCTCGAATCAAAAGTGATCGGCCCACCAGACTCCCAACACCAATCAAAAAGGCGCCCCTCAACTCACGAACGACCAGAGCAGACACCAAAACCACTGCAGTTGAAGCTACATCGAGCCTGAAAATTTGGATTTGTGGGAGAAGAGGAAGAAAACTAGGGAAGGGTTTGTGAAACGAGGCTGTGGTGAAAATCTAGAGAGAAGGCAGAGAACCTCTCTCTAAATCTGTTTTTTTCTCTACTTAACATTTATAAATTAAAGTATGATTGATGAATATGATATGATAAGCAAAATAAATGATGTAAGTGTTACTGACTTTTGATGTGATATAGTCTTGACAAGTTTCCTTATACAAATTATATAGTTTTCGCTCGTAACCAGGAAGAGATTTTGGAGAGCACAAATTGTAAGCGGTCCTGCGTTAAGATAAAATCGAAATTGAAATTGAAATTGAACATATATAATACAAAGTTTCAATCGAAATTGATGATACGTACGTACGTATATAGCATGATGTGTTCCTCAGGAGTGAAGCCAGGCTCCGATCCTTCTAGAATTTTGAAGAGCTTCGCGATCCCCTCCTGCAAAGTCCTTAATCCTTCTTCTAAGGGGATTGCACTTTTCACATACTTGTTCCTCGTCGTTGGCGTCCTCGTGTTAGCTTCTTCTTCGTTGTTTCTCACATTGTTGTTGTTGTTGTTGAAGTTGAATCCAAAAGGCATCGTCAGAGAGGGAGAGAGAAAGAAAACCTTGATAATGAACAAAAGTAAGAAGGCTTTAAGGTGCCATTTAAAAATTCCCATGCCATTTTGTTAAACAAATGACCTGGCAGTGATTAAGTTGGTCAAGGGACGAATTTTTAACTGATTAAACAATGTAAGGGTAAATCATCAGGATTAGCAATTACAGGGACGAATTTTTAAATGGCGTCTAATTGCAAGGACTAAACATATATTAAAGCCAAGTAGGAATGAGGGCACTATGTTTATTTCTCGTTATTATATTCTTAAACTTAACTCAAAAGATATTAAAGATAAACAATTAACAATTAACTTAGAGTATACTCTATAGATGGACCTTAGAATATTTTCAGTTTTATAAGATTTGTATACTTTTTGTTGAAGTGGGAATTGTTATTCTGTTTTTTATTTTAAAATAATTGAGTTATGAACAATTAATTTCAAATCAAAAAATTATTTTATTTGAAACTAAATAACATCAACAAATGAGTTCAAAGTTTGATATGATCAATTACTTTTTTTATAAGATATATTATTAAAAAGAATGGATAAAATATGTTCAAAAAATCAATAAAAATAGTTCTTTTTTTTTTTTCTCTTTATGAATATTTTTATTCAATTTTAGTGTCTTTTTACTTTTAAAGAGACTATTTAGTTTGAGGGACAAAAAACACACATTTATTTTCTAAACCCAGGCATAAATATCTCAACAAATTTTATTTTAATCTTATCAACCAATATTTTTTATTTATTTAAGTTTTTAATTAATTCTTAACATTTATGTAACATTAATATCTTTTTTTTTATGTGGTGTTCGGGAATCGAACCCCAGACCTTGCATATATTATACATTATCCTTAGCGACTGAGTTATGCTCACGAGGAAAAACTACTCAAGTCTTATCAATTAATATTATTTAATTAATTAATTTTTAATATTTTTATTCAAAAAAATTAATTTTTAATATTTATGTAGCCTAAATATCTCAACAAAACTACAGTTTTTTATGCAACATGTCGCTCGTAAGTTTGCTTATTCTTAGTATATTTATTTTCTAAAACTAATATTTTATCTATATACTATATATAAAGAAAACTACCCCTTCGACACTTTTGTTTTTTTTCTTCTTCAAAAATACCCTCAATTTTCAATGCAGACCACACATGTAACAAATAGATAAGAATAAATTTAAATATTAAAATAAATGTAACAAACACAATATGTATGTCTGGTTTTTTTTTATCATTTAAAAAGTGTAACAAACTAGATGAGTATATTTATATTTACTTTTTCATTATCACAATTATACCTTTAAATAACTTTTTCTATAATATAAATGTTTTTTGGTGTCATTAAAAAAAAATTTAGATTATATTTTTTTGTTATATTGTTAGTGTCATTGAAATAGATAATGATGATTAGTTTTGTTTGTTATAGTTTGAAACAACAAATATTTATATTTTTAGTTTTAATCAAAATCAAAATTTTATAAAGAAAAACACCAGCGTTCATATTTTCGCTAGTATATATAGGGGAATGCTGGAATACACCCACTTCAATTTATGAAGGTGTATTTTAACATGGTGCACTTTTTGACTTGGACAACAAAACCAACATTTTCTTTCTAAAAGCAATTAAAGTAATAGGTATATTAGTAATTTCAAATTTCATTTTTTGTAATCAGAATTTTCTCTCTCTCTCTCTTAGCTGTGGACTTTCGCATTAGTTCCTCTTTCGTCTATCTTCTTTACCCTCTCTTTATCTCCATTAATTATACAGAGAGAATTATTGACTAAACTAGTTATGTGATATTATTTTATTTATAGAAGGTAATAGTCACATTTGTTGCTTGAAAAAAGAGTGAAAAGAAGTAGAACACAAAGACACCGAAAAAAATTATACCAATTTCATTTGCACCTTTGAAGCTATAATGTCTCTATGGAGAGAAAAGCACAGGAAAGTCGATGATGGATGCAGCAGAAAAAATAGTTATCATCTATTTCCATTTTTTCATTCTATTTTGTTCGGTGATCCCAATTTGTCCAGGAAGAAAAGCTTATTTCTATCCCCCTTCTCTAATTTTTCTTTTACAGAATTTTACCTTTAAATTTTGTATCCTTTCACTGTACATACAACTGTGCTTGGCATATGGGTCATTTTAATGGAGCTTTTCTTATCTGGGTTTGATGATAATGGAGGTTTCTTGTTTATACCTTCTTCACACTAAAATTAAGCATCACGATGAAAGAGAGAGAAAGGAAGACCAGCAATAATTAGTGACAAAGAAAATTATAACTTTATCCTTATGTTTTGAATTTTTTTAAAATCAATAATTGGGGTATTTTAGTCCAAATTCAAAAGGTGCATCCCGCTAAAATACACCATCATAAATTGAAGTGGATGTATTCTAGCATTCCCTTATATGTGTGTGTGTTTTAGCAACCCACTTCAAAGTGTGATTTCCACTTTTTAGTTACAATTTTGCTAAAAAACACCTTCATAAAAAGTGTCTTATAGCAAAACCCTATATATATTTGCTAGTTCTTGGAGTGATGTATAGTGACATATAATGACTATATTTTTTTTTTGTGGTGGCCGGGGTTCGAACCCCAAACCTTACATTTATTATGCATTGTCCATACCAACTGAGCTAAGCTCACAAGGACATATAATTACTATATTTGATAATATAGCAACGTCATCCTTATGTGGAGATCTTATATAAATTTTATTTATTTTCTTGTCTTCTTATTCTAATTGTAAAGTATGAACGATGGTTTTTATGAAATTTTGTTTAATGACACCAACAATACACACACACATATTCATATCCCCGTGTGCGTATGTCCGATTTTCTATTGAACCTAATTGTATATCTATGTTATTGCATCTCGTTGTAATTTTTTAGCATATACTCTCTCCGTTCCAAATTATATGATGTTTTGTGCATTTCACACGTATTAAAAAATGTAATTAATTGTGTGTAGGAAAAATATATTATGAATTGTTTTACAAAATTGTCCTTATTAAATGGTGTGAGAAAGATAAATTAAAGAATTGAAAGAAGATAAAGTAACAAATAGTTAAGGATATAATAGGAAAAGTAACATTAATGTTTCATTGGTATTGTAAAGCGACATATAATTTAGGACAATTTTTTTCTTCAAAACGACTTATAATGTGGGATGGAGGGAGTACCATATAAAATGATGTTCGTAAATCTAGTTGTGGTGACATGTCCTTCATATCTCTTCAAATCTCACCACCGCCGAAAATTTGCTTTGGCAAAAATAGTTTGGAATTCAGATACCCACCCCCCCGCCCACCTCGCCCAAAAAATAAGTCCCTCATATCTTGGGTTATGCATGCGTAACTTACCGTTCATGTGTGACTTGTGCTCTAAGAAAGTTAAAATTACTTTCCACATTTTCTTTATTTACCCTTAAGCTATCAAAATTTGGTATTGGTTTGCATATGCAATCAATACAACTCTAAATTTCTCATGTTTGAAGGATATTTGGGAGATTTGTGATAGGTATAGGAGGATGTTTGCCCTAATGCTCAATTCAAGATGGTCATTACAGCTGCTAATCAACATCTTCAACTCTATGAGGCTCTCTAGAAATTACGCCAAATTCAGTAATAGAAGTGTGGCATGGAGATTTGCTATTTCTTTAATTATCTGAAATGCTTCTTCATCCGGTAATAAAACCAAGAAGTCCTCCAACCCCTCAAGGGAGATCTCATCATCTTAAAGAACTTTAAGGTAGATATTCATCACCCAAGAGCTTCGCTCATTATGAGTGGTTTTTTGAGATATTCAAGATACATAAACATAAATAGTTTTTAACTAGTTTTTGTAATATGTTAGTGGCACATGGGTATATTATAAATATATAAATTAACTAATTTTTTATTTGTGGTGGTCGGGTTTTGCCCTAATTTTAACCTAACCCGAATGTCCAATTTTACTCTAATACCCTGATTAATTATTAACCCTATTTTTTCATTCTCCACAAAATCACACCTAATCTCCTATTTTTTTGAAGATCACACCCATCTCTTATTTATTAAAGTTAACCCGGAAGCAAATGTTTGCCCTAATTTTAACCTAATCCTAATGATCAATTTTACTCTAATACCCCTGATTAATTATTAACCCTATTTTTTCCTTCTCAACAAAATCACACCTAATCTCCTATTTTTTTGAAGATCACACCTAA
>Ga0315914_1008352_pt1 | contig 13873 bp, 4 predicted proteins | sample MpolenodulesMG_FD_203920 | JGI IMG/M metagenome (GOLD analysis project Ga0315914, IMG submission 203920) | Medicago polymorpha root nodule microbial communities from Los Angeles, California, United States - elongated nodules | ecosystem: Host-associated > Plants > Roots > Nodule | place: USA...
ATGTTCTTTGTTTTTGACCGGATCTTTTGTTTAACTTTTATTATGTTTCTTATGTTGTTATTTTACTTTTAATATTTTGCTCTTTTATATTTTATTTTTGTGATTGTATTTGATTTTTCTTTATTATTTCTACTTTATACTTGAGATGGAAACCAGTCGATAGACAAGAAGAAATGCATCACATTTTCACAAAATTGTTTTAATCAATAAGTGAAAATGATAAGAAATAATACATGATAGACTTTCTATTATATTTGATATACCATTCATGTGGTGAACCATTCTTCTTCTACTCATGTATGTTTAATTTTGTTTTTAAGTTTTACAATTTGTGGGTATGAAATGGTGAATATACTTTCCAAAGTTTCAAATTTAATCCCGTCATTTAGATAATTCTTCTTCTATTCCATACATTTAAAGAAAGATCAATTTTATTATTTAAGTCATACATGCGACATCTTTAGAGAAAAATGATAGTTTTTTGTATATATCAAAAAAGAAAATTGTTTTTTTGGCACCTTTAATTTATTTTTATTTTTTTATAAAAAGTCCCTTTTTCTTTATCTAAAAAGGAGCAAGGTGCTACCCTAAAATTTTAAGTGGATTGAAAAAATAATAATAAACCTAACGATCATATATGTTTTATTCCTTCACCCCAATTAAGTATTTAAATGAATTCATACTATTATTAAAATTAATATCCTAATTAAGTTTTTCCTTGAGGGGCCAAAACTGCTACAGTTGCAAAACTTAGAGGCTGTTTTGTAGTTTTTTTTCTTAAAGGGCCAAAATCGTAACTTTGAGAAAGTTAGAGGGTTAAAACTGCAATTAAACCAAACTAATAATCACAAATGCTTTAAAACCGACTCCATGTTTAACTTTTTCCACAATCTTTGCTTCATCCTTCACTCAAACAATTCTTTCACAACACTTCTAAAACTTGAATATTTAAAATTGATTCATTTTAAATTTGTAATTGCAATAATTTAAAAAAAAAATGGAAACCATGTATTTTGGCTTAAGTTGTTCCGTCAAATAACTTTTTATTTTGGAGAACCGGAATTTTAGTTACTTCGCAGTTGAACTCTAAATTAGTAAAGTTCATTTCTCCCGGGAACCGCAGGGTTAACATAAAAAAAATCAAGACACACATAAATACCCATTATTATTATTATTTTAGGGAATAAATACTCATTGTCATTTTTCCTAAAAATAATCAAACAATATACAACAATATAATTTTCTCTAAACACACATTATTACTTTTATAAGAATAATCAGATTAAATATTTCATTATATTTTTACACCTATTCCTTTTATAAAAAAAATTATATTATATAGGTTTGTACTACAAATTTGATTCTATTTAATGGTGTTTTTTTGGTTCATGCTACTAACAAAGTTTGACTTTGTTTTTTGTTTATGTTGGATTGCAGCCTAATAACTCGCTTTCTGAGTTAAATATTTTTTTTATCATGTAGTATTTTGATTTTTTTTCTCGAGAAATTGTGACAGACCACGAGAAGACATATCTATCTCTACTATATACAATGTCTTCCTAAAAATCAAATGTACGCTAGATATCTTCACATTCTAAAGAGCATTAAAGTCTAATCAACCTCATAAAAAAGTTTACACATGTGATCTATTTGACAAGGCAATGTGTCTATGTAACATGCATTAATATTTTTATTAATTACCTTATTTATAAGCGGAAAGTTGTAAAAATCTTATAATGACAAAACTAAAAGAATTTTTTATTACTGATTAATCATGTTTCAATGGCAGCCATCAAATTATCATCATTGTTTAATTTATCAACCAATCAAATAGAGTCGAGTACCCTTTGTATTAATTCTATACCAATTAGAGTTAACTAAATCATCATAGGTTTCAATTATACACGTATTTGTTAACAAGTAAGCCAAATATAACTTTTTTTTGTACAACAAATATAACTTCCTAACAAGCAAAACTTAAATGCTTTTCTGCCAAATATTACCTTTTTTGTTAATATATTTCATGCACCAACCTTTAACCACATACATATGATTAATACCAGCAATCAATGAAAATTAAATTTAAATTATAAATATTTGTGAAGTAATTAATTTTTTACCTCTCAAAAAAAGGAAGTTTTTCCTTTGTTAAAAAAATTAATTTTTTTGTAAAGGACTCTTTATATTCTAGAGTTCGGTCAAGAGATTATTCTATTGAAAAATAAAACTCGGGTTTCCTGAATAATTTGAAACTCACTAACTACTTGAATTCAATCACTTGACTATCAGTGTTTTTTCCAGGGTTATTTTGTCAATTTCGTCCAAAAAATTATAATGAATTAGTTTGTTAATTTTTCCTGTAAATTTTTTTTTTGGATTTGGTCCTTGTAAATTTTTTTTGTTTTAGAATACCCCCCTAGGCCAGCTGACTGTGCATTTTCGCTGAGGTGGCACGCTGAGTCACCTTTTTCTGATGACGTGGCACGTTGACTGTATAATTATTTTTAATTTTGTATGGGTACACATGGCATTTGTGATTTTTTTTAAAATAAAAAATTTAAAAAAACCAAAAAAATTCTTAAAAATTTTTGGAAAAATAAAAAAAATGATTAAAAAAACGAAAATAAATCTGGAAAAATTAATAAAAATGAAATTTTTTTTTGGAAAAATTAATAAAATTAAAAATAAATATGAAAAAAATTCACATTTTTTTTTTCGAATGTAAGAAGTTTTATTTTATAAAAAAAGAAAAATTTAGGAAATTAACATTTATATTTATACAAAAAATATAAATATTTTTGAATAAAATAAAATTATGGAAATTAATTTTCAAAATCAAAATAATTAGATAATATTACATTTTTGAATTTTTTTATAATTTTAATTTAATTGATTTTTTTTTCATAAATTTTTTCAAAAATTTGGATATATATTAATTTTTTCATTTTTATTAATTTTTCTAGAATTTTTTTAATCTTTTTTTTCATTTTTATTAATTTTTCTGGTATTTTTTCAGTTTTTTTATTTATTTTTTAAGAATTTTTTATTTTTATTTTAAAAAAATCACAAATGCCACGTGTACCCCGTAAAAAAAATAAAATTAATTATACAATCATTGTGCTACATCATCAGAAAAAGGTGACTCAGCGTGCTACCTCAGCGAAAATGCACAGTCAGCTGGCCTAAGGGGGTATTCTAAAACAATTTTTTTTTACAAGGACTAAATCCAAACTCTTTTTTTTACAGGGGGCAAAACCAAAAGTGTCTTGTATTGCAGGGGTAAAGGTCTATTAACCCTTATTTTTTTTATACAAAATCAGCATGTCATTATTGAGTATAGACGATTTTGGACCACAAAATACTCCCTTAATTTCTATTTTATCATCACATGAAGATATTCTTCATTCTAATGGTACCGCACATTTAGCCCAATCGGAAAGTTGGGGAGTCTTTTGGACCTTAGCATATTGTTGGGTTGACTGACTTGGAATGAAAGACTTGATCGTCGGGTTTATCCTAATGGAAAGTTGGATGGTTTTCTCGTGTTGTTTCAATTTTCGCCCTTGTTTTATTGCGAAAGAGCTCCTTTGATTTTGTTATTAATTGACTTGAGTATTTCTTGTATACGATTTGTATTATTGTATATGTTTGTATGCTTGTAGGAAATTTATTTGCCATTAAAACAAAAGGTTAACTGGGATGTGATACTCCCATCATCTCATTGATAAGTTATATTTTTTTAAGGGATACAATTATATATATTCACTAATCGATGTTGTTAATCATCATATATAAACATAGGGGAAATTACATTGACCTCTCTTGTGATATAGTAAAATGACACAAACAGAAGAAGCATATTCTTGTTGAAACTGCTTTACTTTCCCTTTGTTTCCACAAATAAAATTTATACCTAGAATCTGAAATAGTCTTGGCTTTCTTCCATGATTTCTCAGCATTAAAATTTGAAACAACTTTGAAATTTTGGACGCCACTGTTCCATTCTCATGATATATGCTTTTTGTTCTTTTGGAAATACTCGTGATCTATGTTCTGTATTTGAAACAATAACCAATTTGATGCAGAATGTACCAGTAATTCATGGTTAAATTTGATATATATGTAAAAAAATTTGTTGACTAAATTTGTAATAAAATGCACTTTTGTGTGTTTTTAATTCTGATTTTTGAGCTCTCGCACTGATACAAGTAGGCATGGCAATGGGGCAGGGGTGGAGACGGGGTTTACCTTCCCCGTCCCCATACCCGATTCTCATATACTTACCTGTTACCCTACCCATACCCAATGGGGATGAGAAATTGAATCCCATCCCCGTCCCCGACGGGTTCGGGTATCCCCGCCACATCCCCGTCCCCGCATTGAATATTTTTTTTAATAAAAAATGGAAGTTTTTTTTGCAACCCCAAGAGCAACGTTGTAATACGTTATCCAACAATACACTCACTTTAACATTTGGTAGACGGAATGATTTAGTTGATCCTTTAAATATCAATGGTAGTTTTCATTAACATGATAATTATCAAACAAAATAACATGATAATTATCAAACAAAATAACATGACATATCAACATAAAGTAATTTTTTACATTTGGGACGAGTTAAGGTATGTGTTTGGGGTGAGTACATATATACCCGTTACCCATCCCATACCCGTGTTTTGAAATCGGGGAAAACCCATACCCATACCCAAACCTAGTCAAAACGGAGAAAACCCGTCAAATTGGGTTTGGTTCAGGCGGGTAACCGTGGGTATGAGTTTTGTTGTCATGCCTAGATACAAGTGGTTTTGAGATTATCTTGATATTTATCATCAAACCCATATTTTTTTAATTAACTCAAAATTTGGGGAAACGTAGCTCAAAATGAGGGGGTGTTTGTGTTATTTCATTAAACCTTAAGGGAGGTAAGTGTAATTTTCTCATAAATATATAATGAATACCTAAAAAAATGTAATGAAGAATACTAATACAAACAAAAGTTATATGTATTTATCACTACAAAAAAAAGTTATATGTATTTAGTCTATATTTCAAACAAATACGGCTAACTTTTTACTTATTTTTGAAGTCAGACGGTGTAAGTTACTTATCAACATGCGGTTGTTATCTTGTAAAAAAAAAATGCGGTTGTTATGAGCACTAAATGGCGTAAGTTACTTTTATAAAATTATTTTTCTTTTTCATATAATGTACATCTTTAATTTTTATTTTTTTTAAGGAACACATCTTTAATTATTCTTTATATTCTTTTGGTGGTGTTCAGGGTTCGAACTCGGACCTTACATATATTATGCATTGTTCCCACTAACTGAGCTAAGCTCATAAGGACCAACTGAATTAAACTCACGAGGACATATGATAACACTATTTCTTTCTTTGAAATAAACAATTATAGATAATTTTGACAAAACAATAATTATTACTATTTTCGTTAAAAATAATAATTAACACTGACAAGTTAAAAAGAAAGATTTATTTCTTAAAAAACAAACCAGACAGTTCATGTCAAGACCATGGGTAGGATTGTGAATAGACTAGACCGACTTATAGGGTTTACGACTTATAGCAGGTTAAACCAACTTTTTTTTTCTTAAACAGAGAAGACTTACACTTTTTTAGAAGCCTATTTAACTAAATATAAGCAAGTCACATGCCATAAAAAATTTCGTAGGCCTATCCGATCGGCTTACTTAAGTAAATATGAATAATATTATTTATTATAAATATTATCATATTACATGTTATACTTTGAATTATAATATTACTATAAAGTATAATTGAAATATGATATAATGGATAGTCAAATTCTCTAAAACTTCATGTTAAATATCAAAAGAGAGCTTAATCCCATTGATTTATTAGTTCACTAGTCTACTCAAACTTAGATCATATTACTTATTTAAAGATGTTCATATGAAATAGACTTTTAATAAGTCTAGTAGACAATATGCGACTTTCAAAAAGCCATACTCAGGCCAAAAAAATTAGCCTATAACAGGTCGTATATCAGACTTAGGCCTGACAATTTTTTACTACAGCTTGCAGGTCAGACTTCTTTACAAATCCAAGTTCGGCCTAGTCTATTCCCATCAAGTCAATTTTTTTAACAACACAAGTCAAAATAGTTAGCTGCCAAATTTTTCAATTGTTGCCTTATTTTTCACACAATGATACAATTCCATATTTTATGCAAACAATTCTTTGTTCCTTTCAGGAAAATATAACTGAAAAGACAATGGAAATAGTCTGTCTCCCTTTAATATATGCGAAGTGTGAAAAATTAATGACATTATAAAAAGAAGAGTTTAAGTAAACATAGATTTTATCTCTGTAATTTGATATTCTACCCATTTTTGCCGTTTTATTTTTTCATGTATACATAATGTTGATTAAGGATTTTCCACACAATTTCAACGACAATAATAATAAAAAAAAAAATTAAGCTCTCACTACATTTTGTCAACAAAAAAAGAGTTTAAGTTAGCCTATGAAAATAATGAAAATAAAGAGTTTAAGTTGGTCTCTAAACAAAAATAAATGAATCATAGTAGTCGTTGTTACATTTTCTTTAAGACGAATGACAGATACATTTAGGTTTTTTCAACAAAAATATTTGGTGACAATTTGATCACCAAATTTTTTTAAAATTTCTAGATCAGAAATTTCAATTTTCATCCACTTTCATTTCTCCTTTCCTCTTTTTCAATTAAATGATCAAAATCACATATACTTTTGTCTATAAACATGATGAATAAGTGAGGTCATTAGCTTATTTATTTTGAGAAGTAAAATAGTTTTTTCTTACTTTGTAAAGGTCTTAAAATGATAAAAAAATATGTTTTTAAAATTATCTTGAGCTACACTCAAAAGGATATATTTCTTGAACAAAAGATAGCATATGCAATCCCTTGCATAACTAACAGCATTTCGAAACTACAAGCACAAATTTCTTATAACACACTACATGTATAGCTTCAATGAAGGGAACTTCTGTTTAATTTCAAGCAACTTAACTATAACATCTTTTGTGAGCATTCTCTGAGTAGGAAATTCTTCAGAACATGCAATTCCTATTTTAGCAAACATCACTAGACACTCCTTTATGCTACTTTCCACAACCTTTGTTTGATCTTCAACAAATGACATAAGCAAGCATGGATCCACTATATCAAGAATTCCTTCTGGAATTTTCATCTTACAGAATTTGTGTAGACTAGATTCTCATAAAACATGTTATTTGTTGGTCTCTTTCCGGTGAGCATTTCCAACAAAAGAATCCCATAGCTGTAGGTATCTCCCTCTGGTGATACCGGACCACCTGCTGCTCCATACTCTTTTCAAAGAAATGAGTATATATCAAATACTACTGATGCATGAGCATCATGATTATGATCAAAGCATTTTTTTGATAAAATGTGTGAATGATAAAGAGAGAAATTACTTTGAATTAGTAAGATATGTAAAGGTAAGGCATAAGTATATAAAACATGTTGAAGGGCAGAAATAAATAAGTGATAAAAAGAACTTTACCGGGAGGAACAATGATAACCTTTGTTCTGCATCACTGTGAAGGTAATCCAATGCATGAGCTACGTCGAGAGCAATGTCTAACCTTTGTGTGAAATTAAGATTCAGATTTCTAGACTCATGTTCTTTGTTACCATGCAACAGGTTTTCCAGACTCCCATTAGGCATGAACTCAAAAACAATAGCCTTGAAATCTTCATCTTTATAATGAACACTTGAACAACAAGTTAGGATCTTAACAAGATTCCGGTGCTTCATGTTTCCCAGAGCTTTGCATTCCACCACGAAACTCTTTACTGCTCCACGTGTTTCAAGGTTCAACACCTTTACAGCAATAGGTCTTTCAAAGTAGAGAAGAGATCCTTTGTAAACAGAACCAAATCCTCCCCTACCTACCAAATTGGATGAAGAAAATCCTTTGGTTGCGTCATGAAGCTCTCTGTAAGTAACCCTCAAGCTCCCATTTATTAAAGATGGTGAAGTAGGTAAACTTTTGGGCTTTCTTGTGAGAAAATGAACAATTATAAAAGCTATGACAGAGATCACAACCCCACCGATTATACTGATGAGGATAAGTTTCTTTTTTAGAGATCTCTTGTGTTTCTTGGCGAGTACCTTAAGGCATGGAGGAAGTTTCAATTGAGGTGTTCCTCCACAAAGGTTCTTGTTTCCAGATAGTGAAATTGCTGAGGCGTTGCTAAAGACACCTCTTGTGGGAACCTCACCATTGAGACTGTTAAAAGACAGGTTCAACTTATTCAAAAATGTTAGATTTTGTAGTTCAAAGGGGATTATGCTTGAGAAATTATTGACAGAAAGGTCTAAGACTTCGAGGGACCTTAATGACGAGCCCAAGAACAAAGGTATAGCTCCATAGAAGAAGTTTCTATCCAACCACAGTTCTGTCAAATCTTGGCAAGAAGCTAAATCCTTAGGAATTTCACCAGACAATTTATTCAAGTTTAGATATAACGCTGAAAGATGCTTCAAGTTACCAAACTCTGAAGGAATGGGACCGGTCAAGGAATTATATGCTAAGTCAAGATATATTAAACCATCTAGATAGCCAAATGTTTGATTGGGAATATCACCACTCAAGTTGTTGCTAAAAAAATATAATTTCTGCAATTTGGTGCAATTTCTTACTGTAAATGGAATGCTTCCTTCCAATTTATTACTAGATAGAGATAGATCAGACAACACCGTAAGATTGCCAATGACTATAGGAATGTTGCCGGAGAATTTGTTATAATCTAAGTACAATACTCCTAGATTCTTAAGCTTTCCAATTGAATCTGGAATTGTTCCCTCAAGGAAATTGTTTCCAATGACTAAGACAGTTAAACTGATTAGTTGTCCAATTGTTTCCGGTATCACTCCAAATATTTGATTATACTCCATATGAAGCAAACGAAGATGAATGGAAAGGTTTCCTATAAGACTCGGCAAAACACCACCAAAATTATTGTCAAAAAGATAGATAATTGACAATTGGGTACAGTTGGTTAACGATGAAAGAAAGTCCAAATCATGAGCTCCTCCACTCCCAAAATTATTTCCTCCAATATTAAACCACTCAAGTTTATTTAATCGACCCAAAGTAAGAGGTATTGACTCATTAAAATTATTATATGCTATATCAAACATTTGCAATTCTGTGAGGTTGGATAATGAAGACGGAAATGTTCCGCTTATTTGGTTATTTCCTATTGCGATTCTTTCAAGATTGGGAAAGGCGAGATTTATATTTGATGGAATACTACCAAATAACTTGTTACCCTCAAGAACAAAAACTTGAACGTTTGATAGGTTGTAAAGAGAATGAGGAATTTCACCTGACAAATTATTTGAACTTAGAGACAACCATGTCAAACCTGACAACCTACCCAAAGAATAAGGTATGCTTCCTTCCAAGTGATTCTCATCAAGTATTAGAATTTGGAGTGATGAAACATTTCCCATTGAAGATGGAATGGTACCAACTAGATTATTATCAACAAGAACAAAGTAAGTAAGTTTAACCATTGACCCAAAGCATGTGGGAGTACTCTTCCGATGAGTTGATTGAAAGCTAAACAAATTACCTTGATATTTGTGCAGTTAGTGAGCTCTATGGGAATCTCTCCTTGAAGTTTGTTGTTTCTTAAGTCAAGAGCTCGCAATCGCTTCAAACGACCAACTTGTGTTGGAATTTCACCATGCAAGTTGACATTTGAAAGGTTGAGCATTCGAAGAAATGTTAGATTTCCCAAGGATGGTCCAAGAGTACCACCCAAGTTTTGATTTTCCAAATGCAAGACAGAGACTCTCATGTGTCGACGACCGCATGCAACTCCCTGCCATTCACAGAAATGTAGAGACTCATTCCATGATGGCAAAGAATCTTGTACACCATTTGTAAGCTTTTCCTTCATAGCAAGCAAAGCATGCTTATCATTCTCTGAACTCAAAGCAAGAGTAACAGTAGCTGACGGCATGTAATACATGAACATTTGGCTAGCAAAGCAGAGAAATAACGTCATAAAAATTCTCATTTTGCTATTTGGAATATGTTATAACCAAAAGATACTTCTAGCGCATATATGATATATATGTAAAGAGAAGTATGTAAAATAGATAAGTGATTAATGGTCATATTTAGCCCAATCGGCAATTATGGGTGCCGTATGGATAATGACACTATCGATAAGTGATTAATGGTCACACTATTCTGCTTGACTTGGAAAATAGTTCCCTGCTTAATACGATATTGTTTTGAAAGAGTAGATAGATATCTCAGTTCGAATGTGATATTTATTGCAAGAGAGGACAATTATATTATAGAAAATTCTGTTTCTTTTATGACTTAAATGCCAGATGACGATTAGAGTAAGGAAAATTATTGGGTGGACATAGGATTTGAACACTCCATTTGTCACACACAAAAAAAAAGGAAATACCCATGCTATAATCATTTTTTTTGACGAAACACATGGTATAATCATTTAAAAATTAATGATTTTTTTATTTATTAAGAAGCTTAATGGCTAGAATTCATATTAAAAGGTGAATAAGAGAAAAATTCAGGATTGCCTTAGTTTCACATATATCATTACTTCATTCCAAGTTCCCCACAAAAAATAGATTTTGCACACAATCATAATTACACAATAGAGACTCCAATGAGAGAAGACAGTGTGGAAGATAAAGGAGAGGATGGTAGAAATTAAATATAGGTACTTGCTACACACGGACAAGTCCTAATTAATTTTTTTTTTCTTTTTTGACAAAGACAAGTCTTAATTAATATTTTAAAAAAAAAAAATGCTCAGAACGTAATTTATTTTCTTTATTTGTAATTTGTGTATTTTAGAGACTGGTTAAAGTTGGAAGCCTACATCAACCTATTCTAACAGTTTCGAATGAATAAATGTTGTGATGGGCCCGTTTAGTGCGCATGATAGGATAAAGACAGGATATGATAAAGAACTGGATAATGACAGGATAGGATAGTAACAGGATAAACACTTATCATATCACATGTTTGGTTAACACATGATAGGAAAAATGATAGCATTATTTAATCATATCATGTGTTTGGTGCACACTTAATATTGGCATGATATGATATATATTAGGCAAATTCTATGGTACACCCAAAGATTTGAGTGTATTGGTACACCAAATCATTAAATTGATAGTTAAATGTGTTATTTTTTGAAGAGAAAAATTATTTTCTATCACCTAATTATAATAATTAAATCTTATTTATCAAAAACGTCGAAATAAAATTTAATTTTTCTGAATTTTTAGTACTCATAATAGAGAATTTTGATTATTTTTTACAATAAAATGTAAAAAAAATTACTATGGTTTTTATAAACAATGAAATAATGCTTTTTCTTATAAAATGATATTTTCTAAAATACAAATAGCTCTTTATTTCATAAAAATGATAATTAATTTATAGATTTTTTAAAGTAAGAGTACCGGTACACCATAATTTGCGGGTGTACCGTAGAAGTTCCCTATATATTATACTTAAATGATAAAATTACTCTAAAAAAAGGTAATAAAGTTATCTTTATATTTTTTTTAAAATTAAAATTTAATATTTTTTTAATAATATATAAGAAATGAAATAAAATAGGGTTGTGAATTGTCGTCTTCTTCAAATACCACCCACCATAGTAACAACCGTTTTTGAAAACTCGATCTCCATGGTATCAATTGTAACCAGAGATTGAAGGAACATCATACAGAGTAGCAATTTTAGAAGGAACAACTAAGTCTAGAGTTACATAAATTAAAGAATAAATAAATAGCAAGAAGGCATGGTCTCGATTGAGTTCTGAACATAATCGAAGCACAAAAAGAAAGAAAAAGATTAGTAAAAAATATTGAAACAAAAAAAAGAGATCGAACCACACAAATAAAGTGAATCATTAAAATGAAACACACAAAAAAAAAATACTAGGCAATAGAACAACTGTTGTTGCAGAGGAGAGGAAAGAAGAAACACTGACAAAAAGAAAAGAAAAGAACAAAAAATTTGTGGAGTAGAATAGCGTAGGGTGGGGTCGAAGAAGGGTTTTGGAGGAAACTGCAAACACGCGTCTGATAATGTTATGCTATCAGGTTTGTAACCCACCAAAAATTAAGGATTAAAATAACAAAGGAGAAGTGGGATAGGATTAGAAATAGGTTAAACTTATCCTTTCCTGCCGGTGCACCAAACAACGGATAGAGATAGGATAGGATATTCTAATCATATCATGTCTCCTTATCCTGCGCACCAAACGGACTCATATGTTTCACGTAACTAAGGATAGGATAATGCAATGTGGATTAACATAATTCAATAAAGGGGAATTAATCACTTTAGTCCCTGAATGAAAAAGGAGTAGTCACTTTAGTCCCTGAATGCAGAGAAATTGCAAAACAGTTCCTGAATGTAGACTCTGTTGGTCAATTTCAGGGACTAAAGTGACTAATAGAGTCTACATTAAGGGACTAAATTGACTAACGGAGTCTGCATTCAGGGACTAAATTGACTAACGGAGTCTACATTCATGGACTATTTTGCAATTTATCTGCTTTCAAGGATTAAAGTGACGACTTATTTCCTATTCAAGGACTAGAGTGACTATTCTCCCTTAAAAAAATCTCCAATCCTAATAAATCAAAAGATTTCACTACAAGAAGATTTACTTTGAGTGGCAATCGCTTCTACTATCAAGGTGACCTGCGATTTTTAACTGTTAGTAAAAGTTGTCCAGACCTTCACTACATTTTTTCGACTTCTATCTACGGTTATCGCATAGATATAATAAATATTTGAGCTGTTCCTAAACATATAGTTATTATTACATCACAGGATTGAGCCAGGGAAAACAAAAGGAGGACATGAAGGATGAAACTTTTGAGTAAAAGGAGTTATTTAAAAATTTATGAAATATTTTGTATTAGTATAAATATAATTAAGCAAGTAACAACATAAATACTGCTGTAAATATAACTAATAGGGAATAGCAACTCTGAATCAATTTCAGATGTGTGCTTTCAAAGGAGGAATGTGCTTACTAGTGTTGAAAGAAAGTTAGTTTTATAGTGGTAAATGACAAGGTGTGAACATATACTGTCCATGAATCAAATTTAATCAAAATCCTCACATCAATAGAAGACTTGAACATGACTTCTTGAATAAAAATTAATACCTTCAATGTCAAACAACCAAGGAAAGTTATAGCAGGGGTGTGTGAGTAGTAGAACAAAGAAATTTATGCAGATGTGTAACCATACGAGAAGTGAAACGCACCGTTTCAAAATATTTATTTATTTTTTTATTTGTTTATTTTTTTAAAAAAAAAAGGGACAACAAGTATAAAAAAAATATAAACTAGAGGAACCACCTAACCCCACCCCACATTCTTTTCCTGAGAACTTTCTAGTTCCCTCTTTCACCTTCTACTTTCATTCCATCTTTCACCCATGACCCAATCTTCTTCTTCTATCTTTCAATCACCAAATTCCTTTCAAAAATTCAAACACTCATGAGAAGAATTTCATGTCTAAGAAATCTTTTCCCTAATTCTACAAGTACACTTGGTTAAAGTTTTGGGATTTGGTTAGGTGCCTCAAAGAAAGACAAGAGTACCCATTCATTGGAAGTTGTTCATTTAGATTCTTTGAAGTCTTGAGAAAGTTAGAGTCATAGTACCCAACAAGCAAGATGAAAAAAAAATAGTGGTATATTGCAAGGTTCTGGAACCAAGGAGATTATAATCTTGTGCCACGGGTGGTGTTCCTCAAAAGAATTCAAAACCATGGTTAGCCTTGTTGCTAC